>SESF01001715.1_pt1 | contig 67212 bp, 104 predicted proteins | sample 3171521 | NCBI WGS metagenome assembly SESF01 (sample SAMN10866945, study PRJNA518727) | freshwater metagenome | biome: subpolar coniferous forest; feature: holomictic lake; material: water; isolation source: holomictic Lake 227, 6 m and 8 m depth | place: Canada: near Kenora, Ontario | collected...
GTATGTTGTTTAATGGTGGGGAAAGGGGGATATGTTAAAGTTTTGTTAAAGCCTTTGGTTAGTGTTCTAATTTACACAAAGGTGTTTTATATTTGTATCTCAATCGGGGATATCCCCACAAAACACAATAAAAAGTAATAAAATGAAAATTACGAATTTAACCAGCAACAAAGGGAACACAATCGCGAACCAATTTGAAATAAGAACGGAAACTGCCGTTTATTTTCAATCTTACCGCAGTATTATCGCAAAAATTGAGAACGGAAAAACTTATTTAGATCCTATTTATTGGGACTATTCAAAAACTACCGGCAAATATAGAAATATATTTTTAGGTGAGGATAAGAAAGAAACAGAAAAGAAAATAAAAGCCGGCATTTATATTTTAACCAATTTAAACTAAAATAAAATGAAAAAATTTTCACTTTGGACATTAGAACATGAAAGTATATATGTTGTAAGAGCATATAAAATAAAAGACACAAATAATAGTAAAGAAGTAGATAAATGGATTGAAGAAGATTGCGACCACGTTGCAAGTTTTTACCGAGATGAACACGAAATAAACGCAAGTTATTTACAAACTTTTCAAAATTATTAAAATAAATCTAAATTTATGAAACTAACAAACGAACAAAAAACCGCTAACAAATTAGCAAGACAAGAGGCACTAAAAGAGTCTAAAAGATTGGCTAAAATTCAAAGAGAAAAAAACCAAAAGCCAGTAAAAGAGATAACCTTTTCAATAGAGTGGAAAAAATCAAGAATGTGGGGATACAACCCCCATTTAACCGCTAAATGTTACCACAAAGATAATACTTACACCGAAGTAACTGCCACCGCTTCGGGGTGCGGATATGACAAAGAAAGCCAAGTGATTGCGGACGCATTCAACCAATTACTAAAATATAAACTTTATGATCTTGAGGAACACGAAGGTATAAAAATTCCTTACGGCATATACTTACAAGACCATTACAAAGGTTTTAGCGGTGGAATTGGGGTTTCTTGCTATTATGACATTTCAAAGACAATAGGTGGCAAATTTGAAAAGTTAGCAAGTGGTAAAACTTACGACTGCTATAAATATACTGATAATTTAGTAAAAGAATTTACAAACGAAATAGGGCAAAAAATTGCCATACTTTAATAAAAAAAACCCAGTTAGCGGAACTGAACAAAACCGCCTTTTTTTATGCTAAACGATTATGTAAACGAATATTTGAATAAGGCAATGTATCAAAGTGAAATTAAAAAAATAAGTTTCAAAATATATAACCTTTGTACATATTATATATTTGATATAATTACACCCGAAGAAACCGAAATATTAAAACAATTTTTTAAAATTAAATAAACCAGTAAATGAAAAATTTAAGCCAAAATTCACTTGAGGAACTATTAGCACTAATTGAGCAAGTAAACAAAAGGATAAATGACTATTCCCACGTTTCGGAATATTTGCCCGAATCATTGACAAAGGAATTGAAAAACTTTTATAAAAAATTATGTAAAGAATACGATAAAAGAATAATTTAAAATCCAGTTAATGAAAAACTTTTTTGCCTATTTATTTTTTATACTCCTTTGCTTATGTATTGGAGTGGAAATATTATATTTTATTATTTTCTAATTTTCAAAAAAGATATTTAACAACCCCTTAACACTTTTGTATTTTTAAATTAATTATTTTTGAATTCTAAAACAAATAAATATGAAATTAAAAGAATTTTTAGATGTAAATGGTTCAAGAGCAAACGCAGAAAAATTAGTCAATTTAAGACTTTTAAATGTAGTTTCTTTAGAAATAAGCGACTTACCCGACCGCACCGAACTTTGGGATATAGTGGAAGAAATTGAGGAAATTTTGAACACTAAAATAGATATTGATCAAATAAAAAACACATTAAAAGTAATTACCATTGAATATATTGAGGAATTATGTTGGTAAATACCCCCAAGTTGGCAGACCTTCAAAACTGCCTATTTTTATTTTTCACAAATTTAATTTATATGAAAAAAACATTAACACCGATTCAAACAATCAACAAGATTAAAAGCCAAATAAAAGCACTAAACAATCGTTTAAAGGAAGGCAACGTAAAAAACCCATACCCAGTAATTAACAAAATTGAAGGCTTAAAACAAAGCCTAAAAATTGAAATGGAAAACCATTATTGGGAAAACTATTTATCAATATAATTAAATTAAATTTTATGATCAAAGATTTATTTGAATACCCCCACGAATTGCCCGAAAACATACAAGTCATTTTAAAGCGGTATAATGACCTTGAAATTGAAAAAGGAATACAATATACCGACCTTATTCAAATGGGCAAGGAATTGGCTTATTATGGCTATGAATTTGATTTTTACCTTGATTGCGTACCTTATAATCTTAAAAAAATACAAAATGAAAGAATTAAAAATTAAAACACTTTGGGCAGTTGATATAGATACTATTCAGTTTAAATGCTTTAAATATAAAAAAGAGGCTAAAGAATACGCAAAAAATAAACAAGGAATTTTTGGAAGTAGTCCACAAATAGTAAAACGAAAAGTATTAACTGATAAATATTAAACAATTAAATTAAATTTTATGACTATTAAAGAATTAAAACAAGCACTTTCACAATACAATGATGAAGATATTGTTAGGCTATCCAGTTGTGATGATGAAGGAAACGAAGTTGATCTATTTGATTTCTATATTGATGAAATTAGAGATTGCGAATTCATAAATGGGGATAAATTTACGGAAGTAAGGATATGCCAATTACCACACAAAGACAATATAATTAAATTAAAATTATTAATAAGTATTGATGAATGGGATAAATATGCAGATTTGTACGAAATAACATCAAAGGAAATTTATTATGATCAAAATTGGTATTTATATGTTGAAATGAGTATTGCACAAGTATTAATTAATGATAAAATTGTGGAATTATATAATTAAATTAAAAAACTATGAAAATTGAATTAAAAAACATTAAGCACTCCCAATGGGGAAGTGAAGAAACCCAGTGTTTTCAAGCAAATATTTACTTATATGGTAAAAAGGTAGGATTCTGCCATAATGATGGCAAAGGAGGGAATACAACTTATTACGGAATTGAACATCATTGGAGTGATGATATCAAACGAATGGAGGAATATTGTGAAGGATTGCCTCCAATAGTGTATGATAGTCATTTAAGTAAAGGAGAAAAATTTACTATCAAAATGACATTAGAGCATTATTTAGATGATCTGCTTTGCGAATATTTAGATGGCAAGGAGAAGGCTAAAATGATCAAAAAAATGGATAAAGCCATATTGATAGGTAATAATCGCAGTTACCAAATTATAAGTTTTAAAACCCCACTCAAGGAACTTTGGGAGAAACATCCCCAGTATTTTACAAAGACATTAAAAGAAAGTTTAAACAAGTATGCCATCAATGGCAATACTTTACTTAATAACAACATACCACAACAATTTTTAAACAATTAAATTAAATCAAAATGAAAAATTACAAATTTGCAAACATTACCTCAACAAATGGGGAAATTTTTAGAACTGAAAAAATTAATTTACAAACTAACGAACTTTTTAAAAACCTTACAACGGAAGAAGAAATTAAAAAAAGATTCCAAGAATTTTGGGGTAAAAAAATTAAAGTAACTGAAATTCAATTCTTAAACAATTAAATTAAAAAATGAAAAATATAAAAGAAATGGTAGAAAAATATTTACCAAGCAATCAAGAGGCAATTAAATGCAATGAATATTTAAAATTGGTTGATGAATTGTGTACTGAAATTGATTCTCATTATCAAATGCGTACCTACAAAACAAGTCAAGGCACAATATATGGTAAATATGGATATAATGTTCACTTTACTGCGGAACAAACACATACTGACTTGTATTTTAGAGTAGAAAATTTTGGAATTGAATTTAATAACGATAGAGTCATTTATGAAAAGATTGATGAATCATTAGTAGAAAAAGTAATTGATTATTGTACTAAATATTTTAAAAGAAAAATTTAAAAAAATGAAAAATTTAACCGAAAACAAACAAATTATGATTTTAAAAGAATCAGTTAATTTAATTAGAGTAAGTACCACCAGTAATGAAGAAGAAGATTTTTTATTACTTACTGACCTAAACGATCAAGAAATTAAAGACATCATTACCCCTATAGTTGAAAAAGAAAGGGAAAGCCAAGATTTTGATGATGAAGAAAATTGCGATTTTTATGACAACGAAGGGTTGGTATGGGCATTAAAAGACCATTACCCAAACAATTTAGTAATTCAATATACCCTTGATGGGATTGATTCATTAACAATTTAAACACTCAAAACTAAAAATTATGCCAAATTGGTGCTACAATCACTTGCAAGTAAGTGGTAAAAAAGAAATACTTGCCGATTTTATTAGTAAAACTATTGTTCACGCAAAAGAAGATGATGAATATGTAATGAGATTTACATTCAACATTTTACACCCTATGCCAAAAGCATTGGAAGGAACTACCTCTCCTTTGCGATATTTAGAAGGGGAAACTGAAGATCAATATAAGCAACGTATGGCTGAAAATATACGATTATATGGTGCAGAGGATTGGTATAGATGGCACCTTGATAATTGGGGAACAAAGTGGGATTCTGCACATACATATATTACTACAATGGAAGATGAAGAATTAATCGTAAATTTTGATACTGCTTGGAGTCCGCCAATAGATTTTTTCCATAAAATTTTCCCAATGTACCCCGAATTAAGGTTTGAATGGATTGTAGGAGAAGAATCACACGCATATTGTGGTAAAATTATTGCCGAAGGCGGAGAAATCGTATTTGATGAGTCGGGAGAATACCTTTATCAAGATGAAGATGGTAAACCAGTAATTTATGATCCTACAAAAAGATGTTGGAAATATGAAGAAAGTGGGGAATTAATAGAAGATGATGATTTTTACCCAATAGACATAAATCCATACGAATTTAATTAAATTATTTTTTTTAATTAAATTAATTATTTTACCTTTACTTTACATAAACATAAAACAATATATGAAAACAACAACAACAAACCTATTTGCAACTGCAACAAAGGTTAAAGAAACAACCAAAAAGACCGATAAAAAGGTCATTTCCGCCCCATTATTGGGCAACAAAGTTCAAAGATATGCTGAACTCAAACAACAAATTGACTCCGCTACTGGGGAACTAAAGATGATTGAGGGGGATATTAAATCAGTAGGCAAGGATCTATTTATGAAAGAATACCGATTGCAGAAAAGTACACCCGATAATTTCAAGATTCAAGATGAAAGTGGTAATGCTTGTATGTTTATTTGTATGGATAAATATACTCTTGTTGATGAAACGAAGGCGAGTATATTGGCAAATTTTGATGGTTTATTGGCTGAAAATGTAGTTTATAAGTTTAATGCTGACCTTGTTGAGAAATATGGTGCAGTATTGAGTGAATTGATCCTTAATTGCCCCGATATAGATGATTTAGACAAGGGAAATCTAATTAGTGGGGAAAAGACCTTTTCGGTGGCTAAAGGCAGTATTGACCGCCTAATGCAGTATAATAACCCCGAACAAGTATTTGAATTAATTAACCCTATTGTAGCACTTAAAAAATAAATTTTATGAATAACTTATTTTTATATCCCGAAGATTTTGCCAGTCATAAAGATTGGATTCAAATTTGCGATTCACTAAAAGTTCCCTATGAATCACAAAGTATTGAAATAATATACGAAAAAGTATATGCCGAAGAATTAAATGAATCTAAAATTATTGATTATGCCAATTAAAGAATTTATAAAAGAATTAACGGAAATTACTTTTGGTATGATATATTTCATACTTATTTGCATACCAGTAGCCATTACAATCTACTTTACTGCACAACTATTTTTTTCAACAAAAAAATTTATACAATGGATCAAAAATTAAGCCAACATCAAATGTTAAGGGAAACAATGTATGTAATGTTTAAAGACAATCACTTGCCATATTTAGATATGGAGGATTTTATCGCAATGTGGGAGGCATTAGCGGATAAATGGAATATACATATACTTGATGACCAATGGGAAGAATTTGCCGAAGAAGTTAATAGTGTAGCTTCAAATAAACAAAGTGTATTTAATTCAGTATTTGATAAATATTTTGTATGATACCTTACCTAAACTTCAACTACATATACCCCCCACGCCCCGAATTTAAGATACCACCTAAAGACTTACACACCTTTGATAATGGCGAATATGTGGTGCAACCAAAGTATAATGGTACTTGTTGTATCGTATTCACTAATGGAACTGATTTGTATGTTTATAACCGACATAAACAACCCTTATCTTGGCATAGCAATGATATAGATTTTAAAGGATTGGCAAAGTCCGATCAATGGTATGTTTATACTGGAGAATACCTTAATAAGGGGAAATTAGGGGAAAATGGTATTAAGGAAAAGGACAAGTTTGTTATATGGGACATACTTGTATGGGCAGACCAGTATTTAGTAGGTGATGACCTATTAACGAGGGTAAAACTACTTGAGGAAACATTTCCTTGTGAAAGGGGAAGGGTAACCGAAAATGGCTTGGAATACTACGAACACCTTTGTATAACCAAACTAAATAATGTTTACAAAGCACCTACCTATATGAATGGGTTTGCTAAATTGTATCAAGATATTGTAAAAACCGATATGTACGAAGGATTGGTAATTAAAAAAATAGATAGCAAATTGTCATTCGGGTTTCAAGAATTGAATAACCACGATTGGCAAGTAAAATGCAGAAAAGAAACTAAAGTATATAAATTCTAAAATAAAAAAATTATGCCTTACTCAACTTGTTGTGGTGGACATACCACTATGCCCGAATACGGAATTTGCCCCGATTGTAGAGATCATTGCGATTGGGAATACGAAGATGAATATGAATTAGAAAATGATCAAAAAGAAGAAAACCAATTAGAACAAGAAAAAATTAATAAATTTTAAAAAACAAACAATTATGGCAAAGTATGAATTAATGGAAAAGACAGAACCTAATGGTGCAGTATGGTATCACATTAGAAAAAATGATAACCATGTAGATGGTTCTTACACAAGAGAATTAGAAGAGGCTGAAAAAAATCTTGAAGAACTTTTAAATGGGAAGCCAACTGAACCTATTATTAAAATTTTAAAAACAATAGAGGTAGATGAAAACTAAACAAATTAGTGTATTAGAGTATTCCGAAAAGATTAGTCCAGTACATTTTAGGAAGAACCGGAAATATCCAGATCTACCCCTTACAAGACACGCAATTATGTATCGTATAAGAAACAATATGCCATTACCCGAAGTAGTTAAATACAATAGGGTAGGCAAAGTTCATGTACTGACCGTAAATGCAGATTTTTAAACTAAAAAATAACAAAATGAATGAAAGAAATTTAGATTGGGTACTTAATTGTATTAATTCTTGTACCAACAACGAACAACTTAATTGCTGTGAAGTGCTTATTGCCTTGTATAAATTTAAGCTTGCTAATGATAGAACTGATGAAAGGTTAATTTACAAACAAGAAAGTTATTTAATAGAAGCTTATATTAATAAAAAAGCATTAATTGAAGTAATATGAGAAATAACTACGAATTAAAACAACATTACATTGTGCAGTTAGAAAATGAGCAATTAAGGGAACGTATAAAGGAACTTGTTGCTCAATTTAATGAACTAAAAAAGAAGTATGAAGATAAAGAAAGAGAAGGAATGGTTCAGAGGGAAAGGATTGGTGCAATTATTGAAGAATGATAGTATTATAAGAGAATATCGTTATAATGATCCGTATCACCGAAGAAGAATATGTAAGATATGGGTTTCTGAAATCAAACCAAATGGTAAAGATAGCTATGAATTAATTATTAAACCAGATTAAATTTAAAACATGAAAATTTCAATCACAAACTACGGAGTAGAACATACACTTATTACAAAAACAGAGGATGCTAATTGTCCAGAAGTGGTAAGATTAATTAAATGCGTATTATTAAGTTGTGGCTTTTTAGAAAAGACAATTAATCAATCATTTAGGGAAATTGATGATGAAGATATTGAAATGACTTCTTTTGAATTTAATTCAGAGAAATAATTTCTATATCACCTTGAGGAAGGTCATCAATTTCTTTTATTAGAAGTATCTCCATATCCTTAAAGGCATTTATTACATCAATCATAGATTCGGCATAGACTAACTTAGTTAGTTTTATGCCGTTTTTTATGAAGAATACTCTGTAAGTTCTCATTTGCTTCCGTCTTGTAAGGGTTCGTGGTCAGATTGGTCAACGCGTCTATACCCTTCCTTCCACAATATCTTTGTTAAAGTTACCGATTTTTTGATTATCTCTTCTTCACTATCTGATGGTTGCAAAATATGGAGAACCTCATGAATAAGCACCTCTAAATGCTTTTTAGAACGCAATCTGCTATCTATCTCTATTACGCCATCACTAGAAGATACGCCATAAGCTTGCTCTCTGCCTAGCTTTCTGTAAACGATCTTTATGCGTGGCATGGTTATACAATTTTACCCTTAAAGATACGTTTATTATTGAATTCAAAATCCTCTCCATTCGGATCTAAGTCAACCTCTGCAAAACCATGGTTCCACTTATTTAGAGGCATATAGGCCGGATGTAATTCAGAAAGGCAACCCAATGACCATGTAGTAACCATCTTGCCCGTAAGGGTAGGTTCTGTGTGTTCTGATGTCTGATGATTATGACCTTGGAATGTGCTAACCTTTGCCTTGAGGAATAATCCTCTAGCAGGATTTACCGGTGCCGAAATCCCTCCGACATACTCATGTCCATGAATCCCCCACAGATTATTTAATTTCATAGGTCTTTTGTCACCTATTATTTCTATTCCTCTCGCTCTAGCTTTAATGATATTCTCAAATTCAAACTCCTCAATTCCAACCAATTCACTGGCTTTCTCATAAAGAAAATGCTCATATCTTTCCTCGTGATTACCAATTTTAAAATAAATCTTACACTTCAATTCCCTTTCAAATATATCAAACAAGGCCTTGAATGTATCTAATTCTAATTTAAAGTTTCTTTTCTTCGGATCTTTTATGAATCTGCTAAGTCTATGACAATCAATAGTGTCCCCATTTAAAAGTAAAGCGTCAGGTTTACTTTTCTTAGCATAATGTAAAGCAGCCGTTATTGCATCTATACTATGATATGGTACATGGATATCAGATAATATTAAAACTTTTTTATGACCTTTAATGACATAAGGCTCAAATGCAGTTTCATCTGAAGCGGGTAAATTGTAAGGATTTCTAGGCCTATCTTGTGTTTTAAAAAACTCACTATTTGTTACCGCTTTTACAAGTCTATGGTCTGCTCCATTTTTACCTTCTATGTATCTTAGTGCTGACCTTGCGGATTCTTCACTATTGAATAATAAATTGTTTTCAGAGTACATTATCCTAGCTAATTTTTTAGTAGGCATATCGGGGTATTTTGTTCGGTAATCTCTAGCTAAACTAGTAGTACCGGATTTTACTCCGCGCTTTTCTGTTGTTGGCATATGTTTTATTTGTATGGAGAATAGTGTGGCTTTCCATCAATTCTTGTTGCCTTTAGAATTTGTTTTCTTTGTTTACCCGTACTCTCATAAGAAACATGAACCCAATCTGGATTTTCATTAGTTCCAAACTCCCAAATTAATTGGTCAAATTCTAAGTTATCCTTGATGTAATTAAATACCATTGTGTTGGTAACCCCATTTGCACTACCATCCATATCTATATCAATTGCCTCACCTGTGCTATGTTGTGATGTGGCTGATGCCCCCGGCGTGCAAGCATTAAGTTCCTTGGATCTATATCCAGAACTAATATGAATAGGGCAACGAAAATGATTCCTTACTTTTTCAAATACATTTTCTGCTAACAATTTAAAGTTAGCTATATGTTCTTCTGTTGGCATATTTGAAATGCCATGACGCTTTGCAGTTTCGCTACGAATTACTTCTGATAAATCTAAATGTTCGCTAATTTTCATTTTTATTATTTTTTGTTCCAAAGTAATAACTGAATATCATTAATATTAATGTTTTGATTAAATCAAAAAGTTCTTTATTAATTTCATCTGCCAATAATTTAATTCTAAAAGCAATAACCTTATCTACAATAAAAAGCGCCACCAATGAAGTGAAAACTAAAATTATAAATCTTACAAGTACATCTTTGGTATCATTGATAAACATTTTGTTTACAAAGTAAACTGATGATATAATAATGGAAAGTCCCAATAATATACCCGAAATCATCACCCATAAATTTGGATAACTAAACATTATAAACTATTTGATTTTTCTTTTTGTTTTGGTTCATCATCTGCAAATAAATTAGATAAGAATTTACCTACAAATGCACAAGCTAACACGATGTATGCTACTACTTTATAATCACTCATGAAAGCATAAGAAGAAACTGCCAATGCTCCTGCACTTAGACTATCTGCAACCTTCCTAACACTTTTAGGTGTTGGATGCCAATAATGTTTTATTCCGAATTTCATTTTAAAATAATTTTTTATACAGTCCTACGCTTATTTGATTGGTCGTATAGTTTACTATGTAAGACTCATTTTGTTTTTTGTAATTAATACCCACTCCCACTCCGATTCTATTGTCAAATTTTCTTAAATCACCTATAAGGCCTAGATACAATTCGTTTTTAGGCTTGTGGTAAATGTCGTGCGTAATTGTAATGGTTTTCTGAACGAAATGTGCGTCATAACCTCTGCCTAAAATTTTGTTTTGTGATATTGTATCTTTAATATAAACGTAATTATCCGTATCTATCCGTAAAATATCCGAATAGGCTTTTATTTCTTTGTAATCTTTGACTATGTATGCTGTATCGTGAATTGGGAATGTGTCAACTAGATAGATGCTATCTAAAACTTCGTATGGTATATTTTTCCCTTTTTTGTATATTGTAGTATCGTGCTGAACTTCTAATGTGTCAATTTTAGTGACAACTTTATCTCCCACATATCTAGGATCACTAAACATGAAGAAGAATAAAACTATTAATAGAGCTAATATCAATAGATTCTTACCCATTTTTTTTCAGATGTTTGGTTTTCCAATAGTAATATCTTATGGCAAAAATACCTGAAACTATTGCAACTAAACCAGCACACAAACTTACTAATGGTTGAATAGCACTTATTGTAACTACTGCGCTTATCATTGAAATGCTTGCTGATGCACCTGCTTGAGAATGATGATTCATTTTATACTAATTATATTATTATAGAACAAATATAATTAATTAAAATAACTTTATCTGTTATTCAATCCACCTTTTTTCCGGACAAGCCTCCGCCCCCCTTGGACTAAAAACCTTAGCTGAAGTAGTACAACCGCATTTACTACAAAAATCCCTAATTGCGGATTGTTTCCAAAACTCACAACCAACGCAGACTTCAAGCCTTTTGGCCGCCAATTCTTTCTGCTCTTCAGTAGCAGTATATTTAGTCATGTAAGAAGAAATTATCTCTTGTACTTTATTCATATATTTTTATTGTTTATATGACTTCTCTTCTACCAATTCAGAGCCATATTTCACATTAATTTGTTTTTTGATGATAGCCCTTACATCATTCAATTGGTAAACTTCTCGTGCCAACTCCACAAATTTCTCTCCAAAATAGCTTTTATGCTCGCAATCCCGTAAATCATCTTCCACCTTCCATAGCTTTTTGTTTATGTCATAAAGCTCTTGTGTAAATGGATCTGTTAAGGTTTCTGGATGCTTTCTTACTAGAGCAGATTTAATTATCTTCCACTCTTTTTCTACGTTTGCTAGCTTTTCACTATCATGAATGAATAGCTTTTTGATGGTGAGGATAGTGTACTTATCTACCACTTCACCGATACTTACTTCTATTTTCATATTGCAATATTATGAAATTTTATTTGTTTTTTAATTAAATTAATTACTTTTGTGTCCTATGCCACACAGTTATAACTATTTTAAAGAAGATATTAAACAATATCTAGTAGAAAATCTAAGTAAAAACGCTAAAATATTGGATGCAGGCCCCGGAATTGGGACATATTCAATCCTCTTGAAGGACTATGGATTTGATATGGATGCCGTTGAAATCTACGAACCATATGTAGAAAAGTACAATTTAAGAGATAAGTATAAGAATGTTTTCGTGCAAAGCATTGTTGGGTTTGACATTACACCCTATGATTTTGTCATTTTAGGGGACGTTTTAGAGCATATTGGCACTGAAGATGCTCAAATGCTTATTGATTCAATTATAAGCCAAAATAAGGGATGTTTGGTGGCAATTCCATATATGATGGAACAAGGGGAACATGAGGGTAATATCCATGAAACGCATTTACAACCAGACTTGACATTGGAAGTAATGGAACAAAGGTACCCAAATTTGCAATTAATCTATGGTAATGAATATTATGGATATTACACAAATAAAACCCAAAAACATGAAAAAGCCTATGTCCTTTATGCTGATGACTCTTATTTTGATCTTGTGGAATCTTGTTGTCGTTCCATTAGGAACCATAGCAATTATCCTATATATGTTTATATGCTCAATTCGGATAGGAAAGTAGATGTAATAGATACCATTACACTAAGATGGGATTGCGATGTCAAAAATTACGTTAAAAGAAAAGACTACATAGATAGATCAGACAAAAGTATTTACAAACTTCTTATTGAGAGGCCTAAGATTACCAAAGATGCATTGGTTAAATACGCAGAAACAATAGCCTACATAGATACTGACTCAGTTGCTAGTGAATATGTAGATAGGATTTTTGATTTTTATAATTATAATTCAACCTATCCTTATTTCGTGGAAGGAGTATATGATTACTTGCATATCAATGGTCGTGGTGGTGCAGATAGCCGAGATGATTTAAGCACTACATTAGAACATCCTGCTTGTGATTTATTTGGTATTAACCAATATGTAAGAGAAAGATACAGACAAACGGGGTATTATGTTGCAGGACAAAAAACTATAGACTTTTTGGATGAATGGTATTGGATGTGTAACCACCCAGCTATTTTAAATAACTTCCAATGGTATGCGCCATATCATGAAGAAACAATAATGAATGTGTTGTTATACAAAAGACTTGCTTTTAATGGCTTGCCTTGTATGTATGTTAATGGATTACATGATAATTTAGAATTTACTGGAGAAGCTAGAATAGATGGCCATTGGCTTAGAATACCTGCAAAGAAAGAAGATTTACTATTTTATCATGGAGAAAAAAATATAGAAAAAATAAACGTATTTATTAATGGCGAAAAGAAAATGAGAATACTTTATCTAGCACCTCATTTGAGTACAGGTGGTATGCCTCAGTTTTTACTTAAAAGAATTGAAGCACTTAAAGATTATACCGATTGCGAAATATATGTTGTAGAGTATCAATGCTATAGCTTAGACTTTGTAGTTCAAAGAGATAAGATAAAAAGTTTACTAGGAGAAAACTTTACTACTTTATTTGAAGATAAAATGGAGCTGTTTAAAGTAATTGAAAAATGGAATCCAGACATAATACATATAGATGAACCATCAGAAAGATTAGATAGAGAGATGGTAAAAAAACTTTATAATCCAAATAGAAAATATAGAATTATAGAAACTTGCCATGATGTATCTTTTGATCCTGATAAAGAAAAGATATTTCATCCAGATTCATACATATTCTGTTCTCCATACCACGAGCAAACATTCGCCAATATGGATTCTAAATTTGTTACAATAGAATATCCAATAGACAAACAAGAAGTTAATCGTCTAAAAAATAAGATGAATAAAAATGTTCTTAATGTTGGATTGTGGACTAAAGGTAAGAATCAAGGAGAAGGAATTGAGATAGCTCGCAAATACCCAAATTTTATATTTCATTTTGTTGGCAATCAAGCTGGTAATTTTAAAGATTATTGGGAACCTTTAATGAAAGATTTACCTATAAATGCTGTAGTGTGGGGAGAGAAAGATAATATAGATAATTTTATGAGAGGAGCTGATATATTTATGTTTAATTCTACTTGGGAATGTAACCCATTGGTATTGCGTGAAGCTATTAGCTATGGATTGCCTATTATAGCTCGTAATTTGCCACAATATGGTGATATGTTTACCGATTATTTACAGCCAATAGATACCGATTTAAATACGATTGAAGCTAATTATGAAATACCTACAGATAATACCACTCCAATATTTGCTTTTAGACAAGAGGATGCATATAAAAGAATAATTGAACTACCTATTCAAAAGCAAAAAGCATCTGTTTCACAACACTTTGTTGACAATCCATTTTTAGAAATTAAAGGTAATGTTGATGAATTATTTAAAGTTCAATTTTTAGATACGAATGGTAGTATTGCTTACGAGAATGTAATAAATTCAAACAGTTGGGTAAAATTAAATAAAACCTACTTTACCAATTGGACAGCCAAAGTATGGCAGGGTGATGAAATGATATATGAAAGCACTTTAAACTTGCATAGCAAAAGAGTATTTATTGTAATAGAAAGTAAATCATTGGGAGATACAATGGCTTGGGTTCCGTATGCTTTGGAGTTTCAAAAGAAACATAATTGTACGGTAATTTGCAGTACATTTTGGAATAAAATACTAGACTATCCAGAATTAGAATTAGTGGAACCGGGTGTAGTTGTAGATAATATATATGCTTTATATAGGTTAGGATGGTTTTACAATAGCGACAAAGAGCCAGAAGTTCCAAATACTATTCCATTACAAAAAGCAGCTACAAATATATTAGGACTTGAATTTAAAGAAATAAGACCTATGCTAAAGCTTGAAAAGAGAAGAAAGCTTGGCAACAAATATGTTACTATTGCCACTAATTCTACAGCAGGATGTAAGTTTTGGACTAGGGAAGGATGGCAAGAGTTAATCAATTACTTACACAATGAAGGATATGCCGTAATAAACGTATCTAAAGAAAACAATCCGTTTGATAATTGTACCAAAATATCTGATACCTCAATAGAAAATACAATTGATGTAATATTACATAGTGAATTTTTTATTGGCCTTTCTAGTGGATTGAGTTGGCTTGCATGGGCTTTAAAGAAGAAAGTAATTATGATAAGTAACTTTACTTCTGCTGATCATGAATTCCAATTAGACTGCATTAGAATAACCAACACAAATGTTTGTAATAGCTGTTGGAATGAAGAAGGAATTATCTTTGATAAAGGAGATTGGGATTGGTGTAAACATAAAGGTACTGATAAGCACTTTGAATGTCATAAATCAATAACAGCTCAAATGGTTATAGATAAACTTAACATGGATAATTATTAATATTATTGCCACTAGCATCAATTTGTATTTCAGTTCCAGCATCAAATGTTGAATCTGCATACCAATAGCTACTTCCATTAAACGCATAATTTAATCCAGAATCTGTAAAAAATTGTGTTGAAGATACAAAACTCGGATTATCACTATATACTGTTGTTGGGAAAGGCCCAGAGGAATCACAACCATATATAGAAGGATCTCCTAATCCATTACTAATATACCATGTATAAACTGATGGAGGAGGTAAACATGAAGTATCTGAACAATTTATTACATAAGTTGCATCTACATCTAAATCAAAATAACTTGGGCCTCCAGAGATTGTTCCTGTAATATATAAACAAGTTGATGGCCCTATATTAAATGCCGAACCTGTACTATAAGAAGTTTTACTTACACAAAATGGTCCACTACTACCATCACAATAATTAGTGCTATAAAAATATAAAGCTTTTATAGTTTGGTATGGAGGACATCTATCATTAGAATAACTTGCAAATGGTGATGCAGTTTCATCTACATAATAATTTGTAGTAATAAATAATTTAGTAGCAATACGATTGCCAGTAGCAGGAGTTCCGTTAGGAGCTAATCCCATTGTGGTTAAATCTGTATATGTAACTAAATAATTAGTAGCTTTCATTATTTGTTTAATTTAGCCTCTAATTCTGCAATACGCTTTTCTAATGCGGCTATTTTTAATGTATGAATATCCATATAATTTACAGATAATTTTTCATCACCAACAACTGCTTCTGGTATTATTTCTTTCACTTGTTGAGCTGAATATCCATATCTAATTGCTTCTGTTTCATCATCTTTTCTTGTAAATTTAATTACGTCTATTCCTAATATTTTTATATCTGGATTTGTTTCTAATACATTCTTAAATCTTATATCTGAAGATTCATAAAATGCAGTTGCAGTAGATGTTCCGTAAGATGTTGTATTACCTGAACTATCTATTTGAAAATTAATTATAGTTGCAGTAGCATTATAAAATTTATAATTTAAAGACTGCATACCAAAACCAACACTAGCTAAAGAAGTCATCTCAACATTACCAGAACCGCTTAATGTACTATCATTTAATCTTACTTTAGTTGTAGATAAATAACTATCAAAAAATGCAGCTCCATGAATTTGAACTTTATCTGTAGAAGCAGTTGCTCCGGTAAGATTTGATTGTCCGTTTGATAATCCCGGCCCTATTAAAACATTACCATAAGTAGATTCAGATATTAATACATAGTTTCCGCCTGCATTAGATGGATTACCTATTTCAAAAAATGAACTTGATTGATATGGTAATAGTCTAAATATTTTAGCTCCACTTGTTGTATCATAACTAATTTCAAAATTTTTAGTACCACTTTTTAGGAAATAAAAAGCATTTATATTAGCAGAACTATCCATTCCAAATGAACCATCATTTTGTGATGTAGTTAAATATGCTGCATATCCTGAAACTGGATTTCCACCTAATCCAATACCTGTTCCATCATCTGTGATTCTACTATTACCTATTGCACTTGCTGATGTGAATTTGGTTATAGTATTTGTAGTACCACTTACTGAAACTGATGTTCCAGATGAACCATTAGTTCCACTTGTACCACTCGTACCACTTATTCCATTAATTCCGCTTGTACCTGAAGTTCCATTACCACCATTCACACCACTAGTTCCTGAAGTTCCACTAGATCCTGAAGTACCAGAAACACCGCTAGTTCCACTTGAACCTGAATTACCAGATGTTCCTGAAGAGCCACTATTTCCACTTGTTCCTGATGTTCCACTATTTCCAGATGTACCGCTAGTACCATTGTTTCCACTTGTTCCACTCGTACCATTGATTCCACTAGTTCCGCTTGTACCACTATTTCCAGACGTTCCACTTGTTCCACTGTTTCCACTTGTACCACTTGAACCAGTAGCTCCCGATGTACCTGATGTTGCAGATGTTCCAGAGGTAGCCGATGTACCTGATGTACCACTTGCACCACTAGTTCCTGAAGTTGCAGAAGTACCAGACGTTCCTGTGGTTCCACTAGAACCTGATGTTGCAGATGTACCACTCGTTCCTGTAGTCCCAGACGTACCAGAGTTTCCTGAAGTACCAGAGCTACCATTAGCTCCACTTGTACCAGATGTTCCTGAAGTACCATTGGTTCCGTTACCACCACTTGCCCCTGCTAAGTTCACAGTCCATGTTGAATAAGTACCTGAACCAACAGTAACTGATGGCGCACCAAATACTAATGAACCCGAACCTGTATTATATGAAGTAACTACTGATTGTTGATAGTTAGAAACGTCATAAGCAATAAGTATAGATTGAGCTGGTGTATATGCTAAACCTGTAGCAACTGTTATAGTTCCTGCATTACCTAATGTGAATGATGTAGGTGAAGTTGTTTTGTATTGATTACCATCAATACCTGAAGTTCCTGATGTACCAGATGTTCCGCTAGTACCTCTTGTACCACTAGTCCCAGTAGTTCCAGAGCTTCCGCTCGTACCCGTTGTTCCACTTGTACCTGTAGTTCCTGATGAACCAGAAGTAGCTGAAGTCCCTGAAGTAGCAGATGTACCAGAAGTACCCGTTGTTCCTGATGAACCAGAGGTTGCCGATGTACCTGAAGTACCTGTCGTTCCTGATGAACCACTTGTACCATTTATAGCAGACGTACCAGAAGTACCGCTTGTTCCTGTGGTTCCGCTTGTACCAGATGTCCCCGTTGTACCACTAGTTCCATTAGTACCATTGATACCTGAAGTACCATTAATACCCGAAGAACCTGAAGTTCCAGAAGTACCGCTTGTTCCATTTATTCCTGATGTTCCGCTAGTACCCGTAGTACCGCTAGAACCACTTGTTCCGTTTATTGCTGAAGTTCCTGATGTACCTGTCGTACCGCTAGAACCGCTTGTTCCACTTGTTCCATTAACACCACTGCTTCCTGAAGTACCTGTCGTACCGCTAGTTGCAGAAGTTCCAGATGTTGCAGAAGTTCCAGATGTACCAGATGTTGAGCTAGAACCTGAAGTACCATTAGTACCATTTGCTCCACTTGTTCCAGATGTTCCTGTGGTACCACTCGTTGCAGATGTTCCTGATGTTCCGGTTGTACCACTAGTGGCAGAAGTACCAGATGTACCATTTATCCCACTTGTACCAGAAGTTCCATTTGCTCCGCTTGTACCTGAAGAACCTGATGTTCCTGATGTACCATTACCACCACTAGCACCTGCAAGGTTTACAGTCCAACTAGTATATGTTCCAGAGCCAACTGTTATTGATGGCGCGCCAAATACTAAAGAACCTGTTCCTGAATTATAAGATGTAACTACAGATTGCTGGTAGTTTGATACATCAAATGCTATAATAATTGATTGAGCCGTTGTATAAGATAACCCTGTCCCAACAGTTATTGTTCCACTATTACCTAAGGTAAAAGATGTTGTTGATGTTGTTGCATATCTGTTACCATTAATACCGCTAGTACCACTAGTGCCTGTAGTTCCTGAAGAACCGCTTGTACCTGTGGTTCCAGATGTACCTGTGGTTCCAGATGTTGCACTTGAACCTGATGTACCCGAAGTACCAGCACTGCCAGATGTACCTGTGGTTCCAGAAGTTCCAGAAGTTCCATTTATCCCAGAAGTACCAGAAGTACCGTTTACACCTGAAGTACCACTTGTTCCTGTCGTACCAGATGTAGCAGATGTACCTGAAGTTCCATTTGTACCACTAGTCCCACTAACACCAGAACTACCTGATGTTCCATTTATACCTGAAGAACCTGAAGTTCCACTTGAACCTGAAGTCCCATTTATTCCTGATGAACCACTAGTACCTGTAGTGCCAGAAGTTCCAGATGTACCATTTATAGCAGATGTACCGCTTGAACCTGAAGTACCGCTCGTACCAGTCGTTCCGCTTGTTCCGCTTGTTCCCGTAGTACCTGAAGTACCTGATGTCGCAGATGTACCACTTGTCGCAGATGTACCTGATGTCGCAGATGTACCGCTTGAACCAGAAGATCCACTCGTACCTGTAGTACCAGAAGTACCTCTTGTACCAGAAGTTCCTGATGTTCCTGATGTTCCAGATGTTGCAGAAGAACCCGATGTTCCAGATGTTGCAGATGTTCCTGATGTTCCATTAACACCGCTTGTACCAGAGGTTCCATTATTACCACTTGAACCAGATGTGCCAGATGTTCCTGAAGAACCATCACCACCAGCAGCACCTAATAAATTTATTGTCCATGTTGAATATACTCCACTACCAACTCCAGTAGTTACATCAACACTCATTGCTCCAGTTGCAGTATCATATGATAATACTGTACCTTCCATATAATGAGTATTGTCATGTACAATAAGAACTGTTTGTAATGCAGTGTATGCTAAAGCTGTTTCTACATCTAATGCAATAGTTCCAGATGATACAATAAGAATTGAAGAAGTTGAAGATGTTAAATACTTATCTCCTGAATAACCTGATGATCCTGAAGTACCAGTGGTTCCACTTGTTCCTGAAGAACCTGCTGTTGCAGATGTTCCTGAAGTCCCTGATGTACCAGTCGTTCCACTTGTTCCAGTAGTACCCGATGTTCCCGATGTTCCAGTGGTTCCAGATGTACCTGATGAGCCAGCTGTTCCAGATGTACCTTGATACAATGGAACATTCAATACATTATCTATAAGTGATGCTGCACCTGTTGTGCCTACAGTGGTTAATGTAATAGGTTGTTGGTAATCAACGTCAGGAATAGCAGTTTCAAAACCACTTAATCCTACATTTTTTATAATACCATCTACATTAGGTATCTCACTTAATATTGTATTCTTGCTCATTTGAGTATAAAATTAATCTTTTTTTTGCTTATTAATATGAAATTATTATTGCAAATCCATCTCCTCCTGCTCCGCCTGCTCCAACTGAAACACCACCGCCACCACCGCCACCACCACAACCGGGTCCGCCTTTACCTCCTACGCCTCCTACGCCCAAACCACTAGAGCCACCACCGCCACCACCATAAGAAGCAAATCGTTTAGGTATAAAAAATCCTGCTCCGCCATCATTTTGACCTGCCGTTGCACTAGCTACTGCTGCACCACCTTGCACTACTGTTTGAGCTGATACTTGACCATAAGCAGAAGATGTAACTCCACCTGTAAAATTTGCATCTCCTGTACCTGTGCCAGCACCACCTGCTCCGCCTGTTAAATAATAATTAAAAGTTTGAGTAATACCTGTACCACCTCCACCTGTACTTATTCCACCTACGCCTGCAATACTAGCTACGCCTTGCCATTTACCTATTGTTCCTAATGTATTATTTGTTATTACGGGAGTAGTTGCTGTACCTAATGCACCACCGCCCGGATTCCCAGCACCACCATTTGCATAAAGTAAATATTCTGTTACACTTGAAACTCTATATGCAGAAATAATTGTGGGTTGACCTGCTGTTCCAGCATTTGAACTACCACCTGCACCACCTGTCCCAATATTTATAAATAAAGTATCAGGTATTAAAAATGCAGGAACCAATAATGTAGTTAAACAAGCACTAGAGCCACCACCACCGCCCCTTCTTGATATAGTCCCAGATGCACCGCTAAATCCTGCCCCACCGCCACCACCGCCACCAACTGCAATCATATATACAAAATTACACCCTGAAGGTTTAGTCCAAGTATGTACTTCTGTTGTAGCTGTTGGTTGCATAAACCAATCTACTTTTGAGTTTTGTGGTAAATTTTGATAATCAATCATATTAATAGCTTATAATCATTACTAATCCATTTCCTCCGTTTCCGCCTCCATTTACACTTACAGTAGTAGGATTACTGGTCATACACGACCCACCGCCACCACCAGAACCCAATGCACCATTACCACCTGTTCCACTTTGAGCGCCAGAACTAATAGCACCACCACCAGAACCACCTACTGAAAGAAATGGTTTTAAATATAAATAACCATTAACTCCATTTAATGCTCCTGATACTGAGCCACCAGATAATGTTTTCAAAAATGAAGTTAATGTATCTCCTGAATTTTGAGAACCTGAAGCTGCTACAGCATTTCCACTTGATAAACCACCACCTCCTGCACCGCCTGTTGTTATTGAATTAGATACAATAGTTTGATTACCTGCAACAGCAGCGCCAGTACTACCTGTTGCTCCTGCTTGACCTGCATAAGATACCCAATTACATAAACTTAAATATCTTGGATTATTTGTTGCAGATGCAGTTAATGCTGCAGGTGCAGAACCACCTGCTCCGCCTGTACTTGTAGCAGCTACACCTCCTCCGCCACCTGCTCCTGATAATGAATTAACTAATAATGTATCAGCCATATTTGTTGAAGGATAACAACTTACATAACTTATCCCTCCTGCTTGACCTGCTTGACTTGATTGGGTAGAATTATTAGCCGTATTAGTTGTTAAAGGCGCACCTCCACCACCTAATCCAACTTGAATATATAAAGTATCAGGAATTGAATAAAATGGAACTTGTGCAATAGTAATTGCAGAACTTGCTCCGCCTCCGCCTCCACCTCTTGCAAGCCCAGTACTAGTTAGATAACCTGCACCTCCTCCTCCTCCTCCGCCAATACATACTATAAAAGCAGTTGTTCTACCTTCAGGTTTAGTCCAAGTTTGCCAAGTTGAAAGAGAAGTTGTTGGTAAAAGATAACTAAAAGTCCTAATTGCACGAACAGTCCAAGTACTAGGTTTACTACTTACATTTGAACTACCTGAAGGAACATTAATTGCATATGCTAATGTAGCACTATTTTGTGAAGATGACCAATAAGGAGAAGGACCAGAATCAGAAAGAACACCAGTTGAAATTATTTTATATATTTCATTAAATGATGGTAAATACCAATCACTATAACCACCATCTGTTACAGCTGCGGCTATTGATGCAGCTATTGGTCTAGCAGTAACACCAGCTAATATTGCAGCAGTATTTGCAGCTCCTGTTCCCAATGCAACACTTGTAGTTATTGAAATACCACTTGTTCCCCAAATACTAGAACCTACATCTGCAGATGTAACAACATACCCTTTTTGATATAATGGGTCATAACCAGAATCTCCCGGTTGTAATATATACCCAATTATACCACCAAATGCAGATTGTCCAATATTGTATGGACCTGCATAAGTGCTAGTAGCATTAAAGACTTGTTTGTCTACGTTATTGTTTGTATAAAAGCTATTTTCTAACATTAGTATCCTATTATTATTACGAAACCATCTCCACCCTTGCCTGCTATTGATGTTGCTCCTGTACCGCCACCGCCACCGCCACCGCCTGAACCCCAAACTCCATCACCTCCTATGCCACCTGCGCCCCCCATATTCCCACCACCACCTGTACCTCCTAAAGCAGTAAATGGTTTTTTAATTAAATATCCTCCACTACCATTAATTCCTCCTACTGCTCCTCCATCTAATTGTGGATGTATATTAGATGCTAAAATATTTCCTCCTGCAAAAGCAGAACCACCTGAAGCTTGTTTACCACCTGCACCTGTACCTCCATAAATTGCTGATGTGGTAACCGAGTAATTACTACCTGCAGCAGAACTACCTCCGGGCGTTCCTGACCCGCCTGATGTTAAACTATATGAAAATATAGATTGTGTTGCTGTACCTGTTCCTCCTGCACCTCCAACACTATTGGTTCCACGAGTTCCACCACCGCAAGAAAATAAAAGATTAGCAGCATTTGTATTTGGATAATATGCTACATATGTAGAACCACCATTTGCTCCTAATCCACCGCCACCAACTCCACCAATACCGCCTAAACCCGTTTGTATATATAATGTTTCAGGTAATAAATATGTAGGAATTGTTGCTACAGCAAGACAACCTCCGCCTCCGCCACTTCCACCTAGCCCTGCTGATGGTGTTTGCGCACCACCACTTCCTCCTCCTCCTGCGCCCCCAACATAAAATACAAATGTATTATACTGAGTAGGTTTTACCCAAGTAACCCAACTAGTAGTTGGCATTGGTGAATTAAAAACCCATAAACCATCTTTATTTGGTATATCAAATGTCATATTATTGTGGGGTACAAGTATTTAATATTTCTCCATCTATAACATAGCTTTCAGTTACTTCAGGAAGTTCTAATGGTTGGCATTGTAAATCTACATAACCAACCACACACATATTTTCATCTATTACTTGATAAGCCTGACAAGTCAAACCTAAAGTAAATTGTATTTTAATGTATCTCATTAGTAGTCCCCTCCTATAACTGATACATATAACCCTGCGGCTATACTTGTACCAATGGTTACGTTAAGAACATACCCTGTAGGCAAACCAAAGTTTAATGGAATTTCAAAAGAAGATTGAGCAGTGGTTTCTGATACTGTTGTTGCTGCAATGGTAATTTCATCAAATAAGATGTTATTAGCTGCTGTTGCATTTGTAGAACCATTATTAATGAACAATCTAGCAACAGTTTGTACTGCCGTTCCTGATGGTCTAAATCTTATTCTTTGTACATAAGAACCATTAGCACCTGCTGTAAAACAACCTAAGACAGTACCTGTACCATCTTTAGCAGTGTTTGCAGTTGTAATTGCTGTTGTACCCCAAGATGTTCTAGGGGCAAGTGTAAATATAGGGGCGGTATTCGCTGCCATAATTTATATTTTAATATATTGATAAAAAGTTTAACGCTTTTAATGATGCTTCATAGTTCATTCCCATACTAACATTACCTGATGAACCGGATGTTCCTGATGTTCCACTTCCGGATGTTCCTGATGTTCCAGACGTACCTCCTGTACTAGAACCTGATGATCCTGATGTACCAGATGTTCCAGTTGAACCTGTAGCACCACTTGTACCACTTGTACCTGTAGTTCCAGAAGTACCACCCGTTCCGTTTGTGCCACTAGTCCCAGAAGAACCAGCTGATCCTGAAGAACCTGTTCCCCCACTTGTTCCAGATGAACCATTAATACCACTACTACCACTTGTTCCTGTTGTTCCAGAAGTACCACTTGTTGCAGATGTTCCACTTGTACCTGTTGTTCCAGAAGTACCAGAAGTACCCGATGTACCACTAGAACCTGATGTACCTGAACTACCAGTTGAACCACTGCTACCTGTAGCACCACTTGTGCCAGAAGAACCAGAAGTTCCATTTATCCCTGATGTACCACTTGTTCCAGAACTAGAACCTACTGCAACACCAACTTGCTTTGCTACAACTATAATAGAAGGTGCAGCAGGATGTGTATATGGAGATGTCTGAGATGTAACTCCTGTTATTTGAATACTTGCACTTGTTGAAGCAAATAATATTTCTAAATAATCACTAGCTGCTAAATCTATAATATTAGCAACAAATGGAAGTGCTTTTGCATTGTTACTATTTATTGCTAAAATAGAATCTGTTCTGACAATATCAGTTCCATTTTTTCTTAAAAATATATCTACATCAACAGCTGATCCACCGCTTGTTCTTTCTATTTGTAAACTATACCCTACTTCATAAATACCTGCATAAGGGAATTGTATTTGAGAGCTACTATATGTTATACCATTACTTATTTCAGTTGTATCATATATTATGGCTGTTGGTGTATTAGCAGCTGATACTGTTTGCGTAGTGCTTCTTGAAAATGAACCATACCAGTTAGCTATACCAGCACCACTAGAACCATTTAATCCTGATGTACCTGATGTACCAGTTGTACCAGAAGTTCCTGTTGTACCAGAAGTTCCATTACCTGAAGTACCAGAAGTACCGGTTGTTCCACTTGTACCAGAAGTTCCTGAAGTACCGGTTGTTCCTGAAGTACCAGAAGTCGCAGATGTACCACTTGTTCCAGTCGTTCCTGAAGTTCCTGAAGTACCGGTTGTTCCGCTAGTACCACTACTTCCAGTTGTACCACTTGTACCAGAAGTTCCTGAAGTACCATCACCTCCTGATGCTCCATCAAGATTCACTATCCATGAAGTATAAGTACCACTTCCAACTGTTCTGGTTGGCGCAGCAAATTGTAACGAACCTGTTGATGGGTTATATAATATAACCTCACACTCTTGAAAATTAACAGAATTATATACTATTATAATTGATTGAGCCACTGTATATGACAATCCTGTTCCAACTATTATTGTTCCAGCATTACCTAAAGTAAAAGATGAATTTGAAGTAGTAGCATATTTATCTCCTTGAACACCGGACGTACCACTTGTCCCTGCTGTCGCAGATGTACCACTTGTTCCAGTCGTTCCAGATGTCGCAGATGTACCACTTGTTCCAGATGTACCGCTCGTACCAGTCGTTCCTGATGTACCACTAGTAGCAGAAGTTCCTGAAGTCCCAGTCGTTCCTGATGTTGCAGATGTACCGCTTGTACCAGTTGTACCAGATGTACCTGAAGCGCCTTGTAAATTCACGCTCCAAAAAGAATATGTACCTGAGCCAACTGTTCTAGTAGGCTCTGCAAATACTAATGCTCCTGTGGTTGAATTATATGAAATAACTTCACATTCTTGAAAGTGTGTATTATCGTAAACAATTACTATTGATTGAGCTGGGCTATATGCTAATCCAGTTCCCACTATCAAAGTACCTGAATTACCTAAAGTAAATGTTGTATTTGATGTGGTAAAATATTTATCTCCATTATATCCTGATGTACCAGAAGTTCCGCTTGTTCCAGTTGTACCACTCGTTCCACTCGTTCCAGTCGTACCAGCCGTTCCTGATGTGCCAGTAGTGCCAGATGTTCCACTTGTGCTACTAGAACCAGAGCTTCCTGAAGAACCAGATGTTCCACTTGTTCCAGCTGTTCCTGAAGATGCTACAAAACTAGATACAAAATTATCTATTTCTACTATATCTCCTGCTTCTACAGGATTATTTAAAACTACATTAAAACCATCTGTTGCTGTATAATCGTATTGTGATAATTTTACACCATTAACAAAAACTGCAAGCATACCATTAACATATCCACTAGGAACATTAAAAGTAGTTTGTCCTGCTGTTGCTGTGTATGTATAAACTATCATAGCACTTGTACCAGCAAAACCAGATGTTCCTGATGTGCCTGAAGTACCACTTGAACCAGATGAACCCGATGTAATACTACCAACAGCATCAACGATACCATCGGTAGCTATAAGAACCCCATTTAAGTTTCTTATCTGAAATTCACCCGTTATGAGATTTTGTATTGCCAATGTAAAAACTTTTATTGTTGAACAACCACACGAACAAATTCTTCATCATAGAAAGGAACTGTTGCTGCAACTGTTAATGAAGCTGATTCTTTATTCCATACAACTTGATTACCAGTTGGTACACCTGATGTCAATATAGTACCAACATCATTACCTTGTCTAAATGCATTGACGCATCTTTTTCCAACTGCTTCAGGGAAGTATATCGTAACTGAATTTAAAACTGCATTAGATGAATATTCATAAACACTGAAGTTTCCGCCACCACCGGGGATTACTCCACCGCCACCACCACCATTACCCAATATTTCAATTGCTAATTGAAGCTTGCTTCCACATAATGCATAAACATAATTAGAAGTTCCCGGAAGTCCACTTAAAGATTGGTCAATACCATATTGTAAAGCTTTTCTTTCCATGTAAAGCTGTTGTGCTTTGCGTGGATCAATGCTTCCATTAAAAAAAACATTTTGCTTAGGAATAGAATCATTCCATAAGTATTGCGAAATCTCCGCTATTGATACTACGTTTTGTGGATCTAACATATTAGAAGAAATAAGCTTGGTTAGTAGAAATATATGTCGCTCTATTTAATGCAGCTTGTGCTGAATAAATATCAGATGCAAATGTAATTGCTTGATCTGCTGAATCTAATTCCACCCTTAGCACCAATTTTGTTTGATACCAATTGGTACTTGCACTTAAATTTGAATTTGCTACTTGACTTTCTGTTAAGCCATAGTAAAAGGTTTCATTATATGCAGTAAATGCGAATGAAATTGTTTTTGATGTAACCACAGTATTGATACCACTCATCCATTGAACAGTAATACTTAATGCACTATCTTGTGATAATACATCTAAGTCAATACTTGTATCAACTAAATCCCATTCAATATAATCTGTAGTTGTTCCTGCAGGTACTAAAAATGTACCATTTGCTTGCAATAAATAAACTCTACGAGAAGCTATAGTTACATCAGAGCCTGTACTCGTATCAGTTAAAGTAATAACTGATGGTGTGCCACTATACTGGCTGGCTGTAAAATTCGGTACGAAAGGCATTGTATTAAATTTTACTCCAAATATAAGAAATTTATAGGAATTCTACCCCATTTTTCTTTTCTTCATAGAGTCCAACTTAGTTACTTTTTTAGGCAACTTCTTACCTTTACTAGCTTTGTTCCATTCTTCTACGTTTACCCCTTGTTTTTCAAGTTCTGCTTTGTGTATGTTGAAGTAGGCTTCTTGGGCTTGTGATTTGTATGGCATATTAATGTGGTTTTTTTGCTTTTACTTCTTCTCTTAATCCCGGAACTCCAGTTTTAAGAAATTCCATAAATGTTTTAGGATCTCTTTTTACTGCTTTTCCATTCTTATAATCAGTCCACTCTGCTATTTCTTTCATTAACTGAGGCTCAATAACAGATTGCGCTTGACCATCAACATATTTAACAAACCCATCCCATGTTCTTACAGCTCTCATAAGTTGATCCGGAGTGCTTACAAAAGGAATTTGTGAAGCAACGCCCTTCATAGCTGGTAATGTTCCTGTCCATGACCTAACATCTTTAGGTCTTGATTTATCTCTTGCTCTTCTTATAGTTGCCCCAAATTGTAAAGCTTCCAACAATGGAGTATGTAACATCCAATGAGGCATACTTATACCCATAACTCTTAAATCACCGGCTTCTAAATCGCCTCTTTTTCTTTTACCAGAATAATATCCACCAACAGCTTGTGGATTAAAATATCCAAGCATTAAAAATGCAGCACCGACACTCTGTTTTTTCAAAGCTCTCATTACATAATCTTTTTGCTCTGGAGTCAACTTTTCTACACCTTTTCTCAATGCATATGCAGCTTTAAATCCTCCTAATATATACGATGATTCTTCTGCAACATAATTTGTAGGAACCTTAATAATTGGTAATAAAAATTTAAAAACCTCGGCAATAGGTTTTCCCCAATCTCCCGGAGTATTTTCTAAATATCTTATTGTATTTTTATACAATTCTGTCACATAGTTTTCTTGCATATAAATAGCCCTTAATGCATCTGCATAAGATCTTGCTGCTATATCTTGTTGAACAACAGGATCTGTTATGTCTAATCCTTGCTCAATAGCATGTTGGCTTCTAATTTCTAATGCTCTAAAATATTCTGCTCTTTTAGGAAGAACTTTAATGGCAGCATGTAGCTGACCAAAAAAATCTAACCAGCCTTCACTTGGATATAATTTCTTATCGTGCAATTCTTCTAATTGACCTCTACCCGTTTTGAAAACTTGTTTTATATCTTCATATGTTGCTTTATCAACAAATTGAGCAAATGCTTTAGCTTCCGCTTTAGCATTAAATCCTCCTTCTCTTGGTGCGCCTTTTGATATTTTTGATATGCCCGGTATTTTTCCCAAAACACTTCCTATAGCTGATTCTATTGGTGTAGTTACAGCTGCTCTAACCGTACCTGCTAGGCTTATTTTACCCAAAACTTTTGCTCCACTCAATAAAAGTGCCCTTCTCCATTTTTGAAAATAATCAACACTTTTTTTAAGCCCAGTTCTTTGCGTTCTTTTTATTATTTGTTTTTCTAATTCAATCTGATTTTTAATTCTATTTACATTAGCCTGAAGCTTCATTTTTTCCCTATCAGGAGGCGGAGGTGTTTTCTTTTCCGTATGCTCGCCTGCCAATATATCTCTAACATCTTTTTTAGTAATCTCTGGAATTAATTTAGATAAATTATCATGAATATCATTCACAATATCATCAAGCTTAACTATACCCTGTTCTGCATAAACTTTTACTAACTTTAATACATCAGGAGATATAGCAGCTAATTGAGCTGCATATGGAATTGGTACAGCAGTTAAACCGCCTTCGCCTTTTGAAGCTCTGTCCCATTTATCTTTAATGCTTTTAAAGATACCATCTCTTTCTACTTTAAAATCTGCGCTAGTTTTATTCGGTTTTCTAATAGTTTTTTTAACTTCTGTTTCTACATTTTTTCTAGCTTGCAAATCTTTTATTTGCTTCTCGTATTCATCTAATTTTTTTTGAGCCTCTTCAAGCTTATCAATATTTTCTTGTAATTTCTTTTTTATTTCAGGAGCTAACTCTTCTCCATTATTAGCTTGCTTATACTTGGCTAATTGATTTAATAAAGAATAATCTTCTTTAATAATCATATTTCTAACAGCCAAGCCCAAACCCTGCTCATAACCAGTTCTTCTAGCAGCTTCGTCATTTATTAAACCTAATGCTTCTATTTGCTTTAATTCAGCTTCTAATATATCTTTTACAATTGGATTTTCTTCAGCAAGAAATTGAGCATTTTTCTTTTTATATTCATTTTGAATCCTCATTCTATCATACAAAAGAGCAGCACTTTCTTCAGGTTTTAATGGCCTAGGTTTTTGAACCATTTCTTTTGCCAATGTTCTAGGGTCTGTTTCCCCATCTTCAACCATTTTTTTACCTTTTTCAAATACTTCACCCATAGTTCTTCTAGCTACTACTTCCACCTCTTCCAATCCTTTATTAGCTCTTTCTTGAGCAGTTACGGCATTTTTAATAGAAGTTGTTTCAGGTTCTTTTAAAACAGATTCAAATTCAGATAAGTCTTGCTTTAAAAGATATTCAACTAATTCATCTTTAGTAAGCTCTACTTCTTTGCCTTTAATTTCAACAATATAGGTGCATGGATTTGCCATTATAATTTGCCCATTGATTTATCAAAAAATAAAATCTCTTTTGTTTCTTTAGCTACATCATACTTGGATATCAAATCTCCATATTCTCCAACAGCAAGTCTTTGAATTTCAATGAATTGAAGTAAAAATTGAGCTACTGCTACATCTTCATCTTCAGCCTTTTCATAAAAGTCTTTGTATTGTTCAAACAAATCTAATTCTGTTTGGTAAGAAACATTTAATGCATCTTCAATATCTTTAATTTCATCATCAATTCCACTAACATCTGGTATGCTTGCAACATCCCCCATATCATTCATGAAATCAACAATTTTTTGATAGTGAGTCAATTCATCAGCACTTTCTGCCAAATAGAATTTCTGACTACCAAAATAGCCCAATCTTTGCAATTGGTTAGCTATGTGTTTATATAACTGAGAAGCGTGGAATTCGCTTTCTATTGACTTTTGTAGCCATTTTCTCATGGTTACACTAAGTAATGATTTTACAGGCATTTGCTTTTAATTTTAAATTTATTATAAAAATCCTCGTTGTTTAATAATTCCTCAAATTTACTATTTATTATCTTTCTTTTTTCAATTCTGGTAACATCTTCTATGCCTTTTTCTTCAACTTTAGTCTTTTCTCCACCATTTCTGCCGCTAATCTCTTTATTAACTTCTCCCTCACCTTCGGTTCCAAGTTGTTTATTCTCTCCTTTAGTTTCTGTTTCATATTGATCTATTAAATTGTTTATGTGTTCTTCTGATGATAAACCTTCAATTTGCTTATCTAATTCACCTTTTAATTCTTTTTCAAGCTCCTCTTGTGCGGCTAAATGTATAGCTTCATGCTCTTCAGCAATTCTAGCGTAGTATTTTTCAGCTTTATATTCTTCGTTATAATTATCCAAATATGCTTCAGCTGCATCAAGTCTAGTAGTGCTATTGCCTATTTCAGCCATTAAAGCATCTTTTATCAAATCTTCTGGTACTCTTTGGTCATTTGCCTCCCAAAGTCTATGAGCCAAGTCATTCAATGTTTCTTTTCCTCCTGCATAATCTCTTGCTCTTACTTCCGCTGTTTTAACCTCTTTACGACCAGTATTTAATTCAGCTCTTTTAACTGTTCCATAAGCCTCATTAATCGCATCTTCACTAACTATGCCGCCATCCGCTAAATATCTCATTGCTATTTCTTGCGCACCTACCTCTCCAGTACCTAATTGTCTATCTGTTTGACTAAGTTTACGAAATATTTCTTTTGTTTTAGTTGCTTTTTCTATTCCTATTTCTCTATTTCTTTTCTTTTCTTCTTCTTGTTTTTCTTTTAAAACATCTTTATATTTTTTTTCAATATTCTCTTCTCCAATATAATTAGCTTCTCCACTTGGTTTCATAATAACTTTATCTCCACTATTTAAACGGAATGTTTTAAATCTTTTAAACATTGGATTATCAGAAAATCTTTCTATTTCATATTCATTACCTGTTTTAATGATTTTTCCCTCACTTAATTGCTTCCATTTTTTATTCCAATCAGAAGCCCAAACTACTTTATCACCTACTTTAAATTCAGAAAGTGGTTTACCTTCTTTTTTTATAAGTTTTATTTTATCATTAACAAACTCTTCATCTGATTCTATAGGAGCTAATTCAGGTTGAGCTTCTTCTTGAACTTTAATTCTATTTCTAATATCATCTAATTCAGCCTTAGCTTCTTTTGTTGCTTTTCTTAATGGATCTAATGTACTCTTAGCTTCTTCTCCACCCATAGCAAACATACCCTTTTGCTCTCCACCAAATAAACCAGCTTGTTTTACTTGAGTAGCTTCTACTTTAGCTTTAGCTTTTTCAAATCTATCTCTAGCTGCTGCAAATTTTGCTTCTGCTTTTTTAAGGTCATCTTTAGTTATTTCCACTTTTTCTTCAACAACAACCTCTTCTGCCTTTTCGGTTTTAGGGGCTTTTTCGGCAGCAGCAGCTTTTCTTTTTGATATAATTTCTTGTTGTTTTTCGCTAAACTTTTTAGCAATTACTCTATCTAAAAGCTTTTCCTCCGGTGTCATTTGACTTTCAATATCTGGACTTGGATATAATTTCTTTTTTAATGCAATTAATTCATCTACGCTTTTATTATTATATTCTTCTTCTAGTGCTTTTACTTCAGTTGGTTTAACTTCTTTACTTAATGTTTTGTCAATTAATTCTACCAATTCAGGATTTTTTCCACTTTTTAAAGCTTTATGATACGCTTCAGCTACATCTTCCCATCCTTTACCAGTAAATTTGTGAGTATTTTTTTCATTTATTAAATCAACTGCTTTATGATAAACTTCAGTACCAACAGTTTTAGTGCCTTTTATAATTTTATCAAATGACTTTAATGCATTTGCCGTTTCATCTATTTCAGTTGGTTTAATTATTTCCTTTGTACCAACTGGCTTGTTTTGCATAGCTTCAAATTCAGCTTGACTTACTTCCTTACCATCAACAACATATGTTTTAGTTCCTAATTTTTTACCTGTAATATCATCTACTTCTTCATCAATTCCTGTTTCGCCTTTTGAATTTATAACTTTTTTAATTTGGTTATCGTAAAAATCAACTTCTTTATTTTTATCCTTAATTTGATTATCTATTTCTACTGCCACTGATGGGGGTACAGCTTTTTTATTTTGCTCTAAAGCCTCAATATCTTTCTTTAAATTATCTGTTTTTTCAGTTAACCCAGTAACTGCTGCAACTTTACTTTCAGGCACAAAATCAGCTACTTTTGCTTTAGTATTGGCAAATTTAGCTACATCTTGTAATGTTTGCTCTCCATCAGGATAATTTTCGGCTTCAGCTTTTAAAATTGGTTCTGGTACACTAGACAATAAATTTTTAGCTGCTGCACTAATTGCTTTTGGAGCAACATGCATTAATTTAAAAGCAGCATGCATTAAACCCCATTCACTAGCTCCGCTTAATCCTTTTTGTAATATTTCATCATTTGTAATATTATATCCTGCTTGCTTTGTCAATAAACCTCTTCCCACTTCTCCACCAAATCCCAATCCAGACATTACACCTACCTCTTTTGTTAACTTTCCGGCAGCATCTACAAATGATTTTTTAGCGGCTTCAGGTAATATATTTTTACCAACTTGTTCAGCCGCTTTCATTCCACCTGTGCCAACCCCTTTAGCCATTGCATAACCCAATACCGCATCTGGAATAGCTGTTACCGGAGCCGTTTCCATAGCTTTTTTAGCAGCTTGCTCTCTAGTCATTCCTTGTTCTAAACCACTTTGATACAACTCTCTTCTTTGATTAGCCATTGCATTATGATACATTTCCATAACCATTGCAGACTCACCTGCATATGGAATAGCCAATAATGCTCCCATTTTAGGCAAACCACCCACAAGACCACCTAAATAACCGCCAAATTTAGTTGGCGCACTTTCAGGTACATTTGGTTCTTGAGCCATCTTTTCATCAAGCAAATCAGCTAGTTCAGATGGATTATTAGTAAAATTAATTTGAGCGGATTCTATTGGATCTTTTAAACTTCTTCCAAGTGTTTTTATAGTAGCCTCTCCAAATCCTTGACCTCTAGTTAGATATTCTTTACCATCTTTACCGGTAACTCTAACTAAGTCATTATTCTTTTCTTTGTCAATATATTCTTGTATTTGTTTTTGAGCAGCTGGTTTTGATGGATCAAATTTTAATCCTTTTTGCTTATAAATATCTGTTAATGTATTTAAAGCTGCATCATTTACTTTAAGTTCATTTTCATACCTGCGCACATCCTGCTTAGGAAGGTTTGTTGGAACTATTAATTCTGATGAAACTACTTCTTTTGAAGGCTTAGGAGGTTCAATGCCCTTTTTAAGAGGCGCGATAAATTCTGATGGCAATTCTGAAAGGGAAGATACTTCTCCAGACGGAAGCGAAAGTTCTTTTTTTTTTAAACCTAACACGCTGTCAAACTCATTGTAGTCTTTAGCGAGCTTCAACTTTGGATTAAATTCATCAAAAAAAGCCTTTCTATTTGATGGATCTTGCATGATAGATTTAAACTCATTATAATCCTTAGCTAATTTTAACTTAGAATTAAATTCGTTATACAAATCTTGTAGTGGATCTCCTATAATTTGATTTTCTTCCATTATTATTTGCGTTTCTTTTTTAATCTATCTGCCCAAGTTTCTGCAACTACTGGAGTTGTTGTTTTATTTTTCTTTAAATCCTTTTTAGTTCCATAATATAAAGATTGCTCATCTCCTGCATATTCTCTAGTTATTAAATTCCCAGTAGTTGGCTTTATTGAAACAATTTTACCATCTTGAGATTTTATAATATAATCATCATCTTTAGTTAACTTAGACTCTTTTAAAATACTAAAAATGTCTTGAGGTAAATCTGTTCCGGCTACCTGAGTAGTTACCGTTGCAGGATTACCTTTTTCATCTTCAACAACACCATAGTTTATTTTATAAACTCTTCCTGTTTTTGTATCAGCAGGAAGCGTTACTGGATTACCTTCTCCTCCAATTTTATCAAAAATGTGAACATTTGCATCAGGAGTTTCACCTTCTTTTTTAACCCTTGCATTAATTGCAGATTGCTCTGCACTAAATTTATACAACCAAGGATAATCAGGTCTGCTTGTTGAAACTTCTCCTGATGGTTTTTTTAATAAAGCATATCCTGCAACAAACTGCTCTGGTGTTTCAATTTTAGGAATAACTGTTTTCTTTGTTTGCGGATCAATATATTTAAATGTTTTTCCAAATATATCATTAGCGGCTGCCAAAACAGACTCATCCTTCATTAATTGATTAAAATGCTTTGCTGTATTTGGACTTGTTTTATATTCATTGATAGCATTAACAACAGCAGTTTGAGCCACTTCTGGAGATAAATAAGATTCTTTTCTATATTGAACTTGACCATTAGGCAATTTTTCAGGAACCTCTCTTGTAGGTAATTTTAAATTTCCCCAAACATTTTTATTAAAAATAGCCTCATCATGTGGTTTATCAAATTGCAATGCATAAGGATCAACTGTTTTATAATTAGGATCTAATACTGATAATCTTTGTCTATCTAATTCAGGCAATAAACCATCATGTAATGTTTTACCTTGTTGTACAGCTTGATAAATATGCTCATTTACAACTTTTTCATTAGCAGCAGCTTGTTTAGATTGGTCAATAAGATTAGTCATATCTTTAAAATTAGACATATATTGACTTTGTGCATCATACCCATATTTAGCAGGATTCAAAATTTTATCCCTATTTTGCAAATAAAATGCCTTATTTTCAGCTAATTTTTTCATAAATATATCAGCCTCTTGCTTTCTTACACCAGCAGGATTAATTGATTTTTCGTAATCCATGAAGTATTTATCTAAAGCTTCTTTTTTAGCTTGTTCTTTTTGCTGCAATTGAATAGCTAAATTAACTGGTTTAGATACATCTATGCTTGTACCTTTATAATATGGGTTTATCCCTAATAATCCTGTAGCTGCCATTTAATTATTTATTAAAATGTTTTTGGAGTTCTTTTAGGTAACTTATAAGATGAAAAATCAGGCGCAGAATCAATACTAGGTCTTGTTGCAAAAAAATCATTTAACCTTTTATCATTAGCCGCAATATCTAATCCACCTTTTTTACCACTAAAATCTTGGCCTTGTCCAGCTGACATCCCAAGTGATGCCAAATTATTCAAAGCACCATATGTATTATTTACATCTCTAGTATATTCTTCATTAGCAGCTTGAGATTTTAATTGTTTCAATGCTAATTGGCGATTATATGGAGTCATTTTGTTAATGTCAAATTGTTGCATTAAATCTGCATTTTTCATTTGAGTTGCACTACCTAATTGACCAAATCTTTGATTTCTTTGAGCTTCAGCTTGTGCGCCTAGGTTTTGCATAGCTGCATTTTGACCGGCTTCCAATCTACTAATACCACCTATTGCAGACCTTCTATCTTGCAATGCCCCCAATCCTTGTGCTGTCGCTCTTCTTGCATTCATAGCACCCAATTGGTATTGTTGTGATTGATATGGATTTTCATTATATCTATTCAATGCTTGTTGGTAGTATTCGCTAATTGGCTTACTACCTTGATATAATGGACTTTGTTTAGCATACGCATCTAGCTCTGATTCACGAGATTTTCTTCTTTGGTTTGATCCAATTGCAGATACACCAGAAGCTAAGGCTGTACCACCTGCTATTGTTGCTGCTGCACCCACAGCTGTTGCTGCTGCTGCGCTTGCTCCTAATGCTATTCCTATTGATGCGAAAGCCATAATTCTTTATTTTTATTTTCTAAAATTTCTTTATATTCTTTTCCAATATCAGAACCAGTAATTTGATTAATATGTGGTTCTAATATTTTATCTTCTATTTCTTCAACTATATTTTCAATTTCCTTTTCACTTAAATTATTGTATTCTGATTTCATTCCATCTATTCTGTGAAATGTTGTCCAAATACAATCTTCTATTATGTACAAAATTCTCCTCGTTCCCGGTTGTGTTATTCCAGTATAAGGAGCTGTTATTTCATACCATTCTTGAGCGTCAATAGATACAGCAGCTTTTCCATAAGAAACAACATATGGATGCTCTGTTTTATGTATCTTACTTGTCCAAACTGAACCGGCAGGCATAAAGATTTCTCTTATATACATTCCGTCAGTAAATTTATGAACCAAAGGCCCTTCTACTAATTCATCGGGGAATTGCATTATAGCAGCTTCTAAATTGTCAACTATATTGTCATTCTCCCTTAATATCATCATCTGTTATTTAATGCCGAATTAATATATTTAGCCGTTGCGCTGTTCAAATATACGAAAGAATTTGCACTTGCTTTCTCAAATTTTACTACAATATAATTGCCTTTTAAGCTATCCCCCTCTAGCAATCCTCCCGGACTATTAGAATCTCTTAAAAGTGATGCTTGGTACTGTGACTCCAAAGACACAAAATCGGACTCTAAAAGCTCGCTTTCTTGCTTTAAATCACTAGTTCCACCAGTGTCCATTTGAGTATATATTACCGGACAAGCCCATGTTGTATTACCTGTTTCCATAAGCGAAATCCATGTCTTTTTATCTAATGAATTAGAGTTAAAAACATTGGTAATTGAAGCATTGTATTGAACCCCATAGAAATTACAATAAGGAGTAGTACCATGCTTCCAAATTTGACCATTTTTAAAGGTAAATAAGGTAGTATTAACTTCTCCCATAAAGTCAGGAAAATACGAGTAAAATGCCTCAAAAGCATTAGCATTTTCATCAAATGAAATAGTCAATGGATCTTGATGATATGTTAATACGCTTGGCATTATGGTGCTGTTATTGGTAAAGTTAATGAATTAGTACAATTTCCAGTTGATGTAATAACAACTTCTGTTGCCAAATCATCCACAATTACAATAATTCCATCTAATAATTCTGTTAAGGTAGCAGTAAGTGGATCTACAACACCTGTATCGGCTGTCAAGTCAAAATTTGGCCCCAAATCAGCCCCTTGTCCAGAATTCAATGTTAATGTTACGTTCATTTTATTATATTTTTTATTTATACGCTACAAGCTAAGTTACAAGTTGCACTAGAGCCTAATGTATCTAGTATTACAGCAGTTCCAATACTTGAAGAGAAATTAATTTTATATACAAATCCGGTATGCCCTAAATCACTATAATAATGACTTCCAATATAACTAAATCCTACTGGGAAAGCAACTAATACGTTTGTTTGAGTTAAAGTACATCCGGGAAAATCACAAGTATATTCATTTGCTACATAGTAATCGTAATCACCGGGAGGTGTAAATACAACTGCGCTTCCGCCATTAAAATCACAATAGTAAGGAGCCATTACAGCACTTCCTCCATTGAATTCACATTGATAAGGAATCATTACAGCACTTCCTCCATTAAAATCACAATTTGCATTATATCTATTTATTTCTTCCATAGCTATAATGTACTTATTAGTATTTGCATCAAATACTCCATAAATACATGGATCTCCTGTATATACTCCATCAGGATTAACGCCATTGTTTAAATTTTTTCTATATGCAGCTGTTGTCGCAACAAAAAATGCGTTTGTATTATAAAGAATACTAATAGGTTCAATTCCGTTTTGACTTAATCTACATACAACTCCCCTAAAATTATCAACAAAATAATCAGCAAAATTATTCCAAGCAAGACTTGTAGCAGCATCGCCAATGCCATAATTACCTGCATAATATTGTATTTTATTGATAAGTTGATTGCTATTTGCTTGCAATGGGTTACCTGTTACATCTTTAACTATTTGAGTTAAAATAGGCACAGTACCCACTTTAAATTGCTGAAATACCTTTAAATACCTATCTCTTACATGCAATCTCATTACATCACCAAATGTTCTATCATACTCATCAAAATCTTCATAATAGAATCTATTGGTAGCATTAAGATTGGTATTTGATTGATATGCTTGCCCAAATCTAATTACAGTTGGGAAATATGTTTGTCTAGCATTTTCATCAATAGCTGATGGTCTGCCATTGCTATTGGTAACTAAATTATATGTATCATTAAAACTTTGTTCAATAATTTCAATTTCCTTATCCTTAACCACATCAAAATCAAAATTCATTGGCTGTATAATCACATTATTACCACCTACAGAATCATTTGTAGAAGTAGCAACTATCCAAACTTTACCAGTTTGAGGAACGCTAAATCTTTTATTAATCTCAAGTGTAGTATCTGTGTTTTGAATTAAATTATTAATTTCTAACGGCAATAACGAAACTGTATATTTAGGTTCAAGAGGTACTAAATTTGTACAAATAACAGCATAAACAGAAAATGTTGATGTTCCATCAGAAGCTAATTGTAAAGTACCTTTAATTGATAATATTTTTTCACTAGCTGATTGATTATAAAAAAAGTAACCAGTGCTTGCCCAAACAGGGAAAAATCCGGGATCTAAATATGCAGATACATTTGGTTGTGTTTGTATTGTATAAGAAGAATTAGTTATTGTTGGAGTAACTGTTATAGGGAATGTAGCACTTTGTTCATTATATGCTCCACTTGTTCCTATACTAAATGCACCAGATGTATAATTAAAATGATCGCTATATGGTACTTTTCTAAGTCTATAAAACAAATCACCATTAGTAACCGGTATTACAGCACCGCCATCAGGCAATTGTTCAATTCCAAAATGATATCTATCTGCTGTACCCGGTTTTCCAATACCATATTCTTTACCAAATTCATAATAAAATCTTTGATTTGTATCAGCATTTGTAGAATAATTATATAATAATATTTCATAATGCTGCCAATCTGCCGTACCCGGAAACTGAAAACCAGTTGTATTATTTGTATCAATATCAGCTTCAGGATATCTTATTTTTAAGAAATTGCCAGTAGCTGTATATGTATTATTATCTGGAGCTACCGGAACAGGATATGTAATATTATATTCAAATGTAGAAACAGTACCAACTATTTCATAATCATATTGAGCTGGAATAGTTCTTGCTGTGTTGTCTGAATCATATCTTTGTATAAATCTAATTCTATCTCCCTCTGTATAATTGTAAGAAACTACATTTTGAGTTGAACTTATAGCTTCATTGTAAACTGCTATATTATCAATTCCTATATAAAAGAATCTAGTATTATCTACATTATTGGTAATTCCTGCATAAGCTGATTGACTTACCCAACATAGTCTTTTATTATAAGTAGTATTATTTGATCTTAATACTTGATAATATGTTGCATATAATGGTGGTCTATTTAAAATAGATAAATTTATTTGAGGGAAACCATTGTTTCCTATAACTCTTGATGGAGTATTAATAGTACCTCCTACAGCTGTTTGCGCACCTATTGTTCTTCCTTGAGCATCAAAATATTGAACTGCATATTGATACCCTGAATCCCAAACACTTGCAAATCTTGTATTATCATTATCTAATGCAGGAAATGTTTTAAATCCAACAGACGTCAAAACAAATCCATCAGGATAAATCATAGAAAGATGATTTCCAACTAATGAATTTTGAGTATATCCTTTAGCTGTTAATGCAGCTGAAATACCAGCTAACAAATCACTTACTAAATAAGTGCTTGTTAATCCTGTGGTAGTATATGATGTACTTAAATCTGTACCATCTAAAGCAAATGAGTTAATATAATAACCACCTGCCGCGTTGTTTAATGTTGTAACTTCTCCATCAATACTTGTACTTGTACCTGTACCATAAAGGACAATCTCCATTGTAGTACCAATACCACTATCAGTACCATTTACTGTGGCTAAAAACAACAAACCTGCTTGATCATAAAAATAAGATGCTAAATCTGTAGTTTGTTCAACTGACAAATCCATTGTTGTTTTATCATATCCTTCTGTAATACCGGCATATAATAAAACATTTCCATTAGCTAATTCTCCAGCATTTGCTTTTTGTGGAACCCAATCTTGTAATTGCCCAGTTTCTATAACATCTATTTGACTATAAATAGCATCATTGTAAAATTTAAAATTAACAACATCATAATCAGTATTAATAAAACCATCTTTTTCAAATGATTTTATTAAATACCAATCGCTAGTTAATCCACTTGTTGTTTCTCTAAAAGCAAGTTCAATAGCCTTGACATCAGGGCCTCCAGTTGAAAATAATACAGCTATTCTTGAATTATTAGTAGCAATATTATCAGTTAAAGTCAAAGATGGTTGTTGTGGTAATGGAACTATACTTCTTGAACTCCATACAGATTTTTCATTATTATCATAAACGTATCTATATGAAAATTGGAATAACTTATTTCTTAAATTATTTATTGTAATTGTAGTATCATTTTCATATGTAACTTTTGGCGGCATAACTGGAGGAGCTTTTGCAATAAGCAAATACTCTAATTTCCAATCTGAACCATACAAATTAATTACATTTAAACTTTTTGGTTGATTATATGCATCATTAAAAAATAAAATATCACCTTCTAAATCTCTATAAAATATATTTATAGACAAAATTTTATATGATGGATTAAAATTTAAAATATCAATACCATTGCTATCTGTTTTACTTTGTAAAACTTGAACAATTTCATTTGAATTTAAATCATAATAAAGAATAGTATTATAACCATTACTATTCCAAATAAAATAATATGCTCTATTTCTAATTTTATCTGAATAGAAACCAATAACCTTATTTGTACCATTAGGTGCAGAATATGGTATTAATTCATTTCCAAGTATATTTGAAACTACTTTATCCTGCCCTTTTCCTTGGGCATCTTTAGTAACATTTAAAGCATCAATATAGTCATTATTACTAACTCTATAGTTAGCATCGTCTAAATTAAGCTTACCACTAAATGGAGTATTTATTATCATTTTCTATGCCTTAACAGTCATTCTTTGAGTATCTAAATTTTGTTCGTAAGCCTGCATTAAGTATAATGGTTTGAATTGAGCATTAGCAATTCTTCTTTGATTATAGAATTCTTGCTTTCTATCTCTTTTATCACCTAAATTACCCTTTCTTGTACTTGGCATAGTAGCTATATCTCTCCAAGATAACCAAGAAAGCAATGCTTCTCTAAATTGAATAGGTATTGAATAAGTTTCTTCTGGATTTCCGCTTGATAAATATTCTATCATCAAATAAGGATAATAGAAGTATTCATTTAAAAGAATAACTCCATTTGAATCATCAATATTAAATTGTCCTACAAACGGGGAACCACTCGGAAGCCCATAAATATTATTAAATCCATATCCATCCCAATAATTAAACCATAATGGCAAGTCAGATTGATACCATGTAGCCAAAGTATTATCTTGAGTTAAAGCCAATCTATCTGGCTGTTGATCAGCATAATAAGTCATCTTATTATTAAACTTCAATGGAATAATTTCTCCTACTGAATTTAACACACCTATTTTAGTATAACTAATATAATCATTAGGCAATTGAGCCGTATAATTTGTTGTATCAATAGCAACTTTAACTGTTCTTATTTTATAAAAAAAGTCAAGCCCTAACTTCTCCATACCTCTTACAGCTATGTTGTATAACTTAGCATATTTATGTACGGATTGCTCACTTTCATCAATATAATCATTGATTACTGAATCTAGTGTTATATAATTTCTAACTTGTGACATATTTAATTATTTGATGCGTAAGCTAATATATCGTTATGACGGATTAAGAAAAACAGTTCGTTATTTTCAACTACTGGTTCTCCTGCTCCTTTTATGTGAAAAATGACATCATCTTTTTTAGCTTCCATTTTAATTTTAGCTGTGCCTTTTCCTGTAGCAACTACTTTTGCTTTGCAACTTCTTTCTCTAAATCCTTCAGGAATAAATAAGCCGCCTTCTGTAATTTCATCAGCCATAAATGGTCTTACTAAAACAAAATCTCTAATTGGTTTCATATATTATTTAGTTGTTGTTATCTACTCCGTCATTACTTGTATCAATAGGTCTTGATCTTTCAAAAGCCAATTGACCTTTTATATATTCAACAATAAATGCAACATAATCATCAGGCACAATTAATGTTGAATTCAAATCAGTTGAATCACCACCACTAATCATTCTAATTGTTGCCTTGTAAGAAGTTAATGGGATTGAACTTTTAATGTAAATATTTTTACCTTCAATCCAATAAACTATTTTATTTTGAATCGGTCTTAAAAGCTCTTGATAAGCGACTTGATTCATACTTAAAGGAATAGCTGTTTGTGATGTTTTCTTATCACCAACAAACTGCAAAGTGGCAATGCCTTCGTTTTTACCCAATGCGATTGGGATGATTGGCAAATCAACGCTATAAGTTACATTATCTACAGTTTCTGCTGCAATGTCTAAATTAGTAAATGTTGTATAAAATGAATTGTTTACATAAGCTACTCCATCTAACTGGATGCTATCCATGTAATTCTTTTTAACAACAGAACCAATAGCATCATTAAGCCATTGATTAACTAAATTATAAGTAATGCTACTATCATCAGATGGTTGCCCATTATAAATTTGCCTTAATATCCTTTCTATAAATGCATATCTAGTCATTATTGTCCTGTTTGAGTTACTTGATTAGCATATTGCTCTACTTGACCTATCTGTAAATTTAATCCAATTAATTTTAATGCACGAGTAATAATTTCTAAAATATCAACATCGTACCATACTGGGTTTACACTACCAGTTACTGGAGTTTGAGCAGGTGGCTGAGTTTGTCCCGGAGGAGCATAAACAGCTCTACCGGATACAGTTGTATAAGCCCAAACAATATCTGGAGCTGACCTTACATAAGAAACTATAGGATGTCCCGAAAGTGAACTTATATTTTTAGGATAAAATTGAAATTGGTCTTTTTGTAACAAATATATTGGATTGGTTGCAATTGGATCAATTTCGCTATTGTAATATGAATACAAGCTATCTTGTGGCACAAATCTAATTCTATGCAATCCATCAGCTTCCCACATAGCATCAACTTGTAAAAAATTTTCTGGATAAGGAGCAATACCTGTAGTTACATTTGGAGATAAAGTAGCTTGATATATTAAAGGAGTCAATCTTTGTCTAATATCTTCATTTTGACTATAGCTAACTCTTGCTTGAGGCCTTCCATATTGATATTGCTGAAACTCACCCAATAAATAATCTTGATATGAAATCTGTGCTTGATTTATTATCAAATTAAATTCAGATGGAGTTAAATAACCATTTTGCGCCTTATTAATCGCAAACTGGCAAATACGATACATATCATTAACATTCATTGGAATAAGTTATACAACAAATATACGAAAAAGTAATAAAAAAGCCCCGTAATTTTTAGGCTACAGGGCTTATTTTATTTAGAGGGGGAAGGTCTTACATTAATTTCTTCAATTGCTCTAAAAATGCTCTACTTTCATCTTGAGAGAACATTGCAAATTCAACTAAATAATTTTGTGGTTTTTTGTCTGCTGGTATTTTGCAGATAAATCCACCATTATTTGACCAATAAGCTGAACCTCTTTTTGTTGTAGTATCAATTTTATTATCAATTAAAGCTTTTTTAACTATAAAAGCAATCTCAACTTCCTTAGAACCAGCACTTTGCATAAACTTATTAGGCTGAGCTTCAGCATAAAGTTCATAATCGTTTCTTAATGCTTCCATAGATTTTGGCATACCTAAATCATCTACAAATGTAATTCCTAAGAAATTGCAATGTTTGCGCATTTCCTCATCACTAGCAAGTGAAGCATATTTAATAGCTTCAACTTTAGCAACTCGTTTTGCTCTTTCAAGCTCTGCGGTTCTTTGCGGATTCCATTGGAAAAATGTAATTTTTCTAGTTCCTTTTCTATTTGCATTATCTAAATTAGCATTACAAAGACTTAAAAACTCAAGTGCTTCTACATCATAGTCAGCTACTCTTAAAACCCTACGGTCAAAAATTAAGCTTCTTCTATTTTGTTCTACAAATGATTTTTCAAGACCTTTTTGATCTTCAACCCAAATACTTGGATATCCTCTTAAAAGTCTAATTCTCTCCATTCTACCCTTTGCAGGATTCCATACATCATCAATACCTTCCATATGGTATTTACCATTCTTCTTTGTATCTGATAATTTGTAAATTTTAAATGTAGTTCCGTTATTAGACGCAGGAGCTAAATCAAGGGCTTGAGCAGCCTCTTCTTGTTGTCTTTGTACTTTTATTTCACCTTGTTGTGAAAAATTGGCATCCGAAATACCAATAGCCTTTAACTTTGCCATAAATGGTTTTTTAAATGTTAAAATAGGTAGAGGCAATCAATAAAGTTGCCCCTACCATAATTAAAATGTTCTAATAACTAATTAGTTACCTTGAACGATGATGAATTGGTTTGCTGCACAAACACGAGTACCACGATAAGTGATCATCGCAATTTGATTAGTCATTGTACCATCTGTTGGATTAGGAGATCCACCACCATATTGCCATACGCGAATACCGTTACCAACAGTACCACCTTGAGGAGGTTGTTGATACATAATAGTGATATTCTTGTAAACTTGAGCGGTTTTCGCATCCTTAGTTTCTCCCATTGGATAGATTAAACCAAAATTACGGAAGTAATCTACATTTGGAGTTAAACCAGTTGTAACCTCAGTGTTGAATTGAGCGTACTTTTTAACAGATAATAAATATCCATCAATAAAGATTTCTTGGAAACCATAAGCAACAGAAGCTTCTTTTGACTTCTCGCCTTGTCCATAAACAAAAGCACCAGCTGGGTAAGCAGCAAAGATACCATCAGAGAAATCTTGTCTTTGGAAGATATCAGTTAACCAAGCAGATTGCTTAGCACAACCATTAACATCCATGATACGAGTGATTTCGTGTAATTTAGCGATATCTAATGTACCCGGAGTGTAACCAACAGTTTCACCGTCAGCAACAACTTTAGGGATGATACCTACAGAACCTTGAGAGTTAGAATCAATAGCAGTGTTATTTTGTAAATTACCACGCATTAATTTAGCTTCTACGTTGTTCTTGAAACGTACCAATGTTTTGTACATACCTTTGTAGGTAAATGCAGTAACACCATTTTGAGCCATATCTGGAGATACAGGGAACTCATAATATGTTTCAGCCATTTGCGCTAAGTCGGTGTTAGACCAACCATCACGAATTTCTGTTACATAGTTATCATATCTTTGGTCTAATTGGATCAAAGGATTGATTTGTTGAGAAGCTTCACCAGCATCTGCATCACCACCGAATAATAAAACCTCACCAGCTAATAATGAACCAGAACCAGCTGAAGCAAAAGCTTGAGAAGTTTGCTTAGGAGCAACTTCAAAAGTCCATGCATAAGGTGTAGTATCATCAATAGAGATGATAACCCCTTCAATGTTTGAAGAAGCAACACGCAAAGTTTCATTAACTCTTAAAGGAGTTTGAGTACCACTGTTGTAGTAAGCTTCTTGTCCTAAAGTTAAAGTCAAAGTTGCACCAGTTGCAGCAACCACTGTATTTTCGTTTGTAACACCCGGCATTAATTTACCGCGGTTTTCAAACCAGAAGTAGTTTAAGTTTTTAACTTCTTCCATGCCACTATGAGCAGCTAACCACCAAGTAAAATCTTCATTGCCATACTTTTGAGTGTATTGCTTGTAATACTGTGGTGTTAATAATTGTAGATCAACCATAAGTTGTCTATTCTGGGTTTGCAACGAGATAGCACCCGGCTGCAAAATATTTGAGGTAGGTATTCCTGCCATAATATTGAATTTTTATTTTTTACGCCTCCTCCAAAGGCAATACCAAGTTACGAACTAAATGCCCATTCTGCCATTCTTAGCCTTTCAGCTTCTGTGCCATTGAGATCTGGTTTCGCTCCTTGTGGAGTGGGTGTTTGGTTGATATTTATATTCCCATTGTTTTTTAAATGAGCTAACAATCTTTGAGATGCAGCTTCATTTGCTATTTTTGAAAATATTTTGTCACGATTCTCTAGCAAATATTTATCTGCCATTATTTGTTTAACATTTGGTTTCCCATCCTCGGTAAACCATCTATTATCAAAATACGAGTCACTGTCAAAATCTTCCAAATCATTCTTCATTGCCAATCTTTCTTCTTCACCTACATTAAATGTAATTGGTATTTCAACATCCGCGTCTTTTACCGATACATTAAATCCATTGAAGGATTGGAAATCAGAATTAAGAGTTTTTTCATAAATTGACCTTGCTTGTTGCATCATCTCTTCTTCTTGTTGAGATTGCGCCCTAAACTCAGCTTCATTATAAATATCTGGTAATACTATTTCACTTTTTAACTTTGCTAATTCAGGTCTAAGAACTTTAGCCTCAATCATTAATCTTCTTTCAATGTAATCAGCTTGTGATTGCCATTGCTTAACTTTTACAGCGTAATCATCATCAGTTTCATCATAACCTTGTTCTGGTTTCAAAGGTACATAAAATTGATCATAAAATAAAAGGTCAACATCTTCTGATGATAAATCTTTGTGTTTGTTTTTAATATTAGTTTTAACTATTTCAGCAGCTATTTCAGCATTTAATTCAGCAGTTGTTAATCTATCTAATCTTTTTTGTTGATTTAGAACTTCATAAACATCATCTGCTTTTCCTTCTCTAATAGCATCAAACAAAGTTTTACTAACATCATCTTTAAATTCAAAACTTGGCTTTTCTTTAAGTTTCTTAAATTCTTGTTCAGCTTGTTCTACACTTTCATATCCAAATCTTTCTTTAACAAATTGATTAGGATCAAATGATTGAGTAGATGCTTGTTCCTCTACTTTTGTTTCCTCTTGTTGAGGAGGAACCGATTGTGACGGCTCGTTTGTTAAGATAGGGGCTTCTTCTACCTTATTTTGCACTTGTGGTGCATTTTCATCCGAAAACGGATTGAAGCCTTCTGCAAGCTCTATTGGAGCTGCTGGGTTATTTTCTGGCATAAATGCTTATTTGGTTTCTATTTTTAATCTATAACTATAGCAGCTTCGCCATCAATAGTTATAGCATATTTTACGCTATCATTTGTAAGTAAAGAAATACCATACCAACTAGTTCCGTCACCATAAATTGGCTGAGTTAATCTACTATCAGCAAAAAGTATATTTGAATTTGATAATGTAGAAGTTGTTGTATATACTATTTCAGTTCCTTGTAAAACACCTACATTATAAGCTTCTTGAGGTGTTGAATATGTATTTTTTGATAACACATAAGCATAACTTAACGGATAAACTATAGTATCTCCTGATAATGATAAATATTTACCAATAATCCCAAATTCAACCATTGAATCATTGCTAGCAACTAATACATCACCTTTTGTTGCCAAATCAACTCCTTTTACCGGTATAAAATTATCTGGAACTTCTGGAGCTGGTAATAACTGACCTGCGTTTACGCTTCCGTCATCATTGGTAGTATAAAAAGTAATTGTACCTTCAGCTGATATTGTACCAAACTGAACTACTGCTGAATCCCACCCTGATAAATCTTGGATATAGAATCCACCCACATTAAAACTTTCGGTTGCATCTACAACCTTACTTATTTTTGAACTGAATTTTTGAAGTCTAATTAATAGCTTACTTATTGATGTTGCCATTTTATTTATTTATTTTTATTGTTCTTGTAATTGAGGTTGTTGTTCTTGTTCAGGAGCCATTTGTTCTTGCCCTTGTTGTTGCATTTGCATTTGTTGCTGTTGTTGCTGTTGAGCTAAAGCTTGTTGTTGTTGTTCATTTTGAACTTCAATTGGAACTGTTACGTTTTGCAACATATTAGCCACAAGTTGTTGTAATTCTGGAGGAACAGGAATATTTGCTTTAGCAAGGTCAAAAACGCCCTGTAAAATAATTTCTTTTTCTCTAGTTAACGCTTGCTGTTGTGTTAAAGCTGTATCTGCTTGCATCTTTGCTTGAATACTCTGTTGTTGAGCTTGTGCATTTTGTTCTGAATTATTTTGAGCATTTTCTTGCTCTGTTTTTATAAATCTCTTTTGAGCTTGTCTAAAATATAACTCAGCTAATTCAACATTTTCTTTAGCTATTCTCATTACCTTAAATGGATCTAAATACATAACCAATTGAGGATTTGAAGCAATAGCATTATTCATCATGATTTGTAAATTAGCAACCTCTTGAGCTTGTGGCATCATTCTAACTGTAGCAACAAAATTTCTATCTTTTACATCCTCTTGCTTTAATAAATCTCTATATTTTTTAGCTCCATAAGTAACACTCTTATTTAATAAACATGCTACTTTTTTACATGTTTCTTCCATTACATAGATATATGCATCATACATATATTCAGTAGCATTATTTGCTAATTGTTGTGAAGCTGCTATGTTTGAAGCAGCGACTCTTGGCTGTGCAGCTTGATTCATTAAATTAGGGTCTTCCCCTAACTCATCTTTCAATACTTGATAATGGAATTGATATAATTGAATTAACGCTTGTAATTGAGGAGCAAAACCAGTATTAGCTAATTCAGTAATTGGAACTGGAATTCTATTTCCTTCTGCATCTCTACCACGATAGTAAAGCTTACCAGTTTGTTCCCAAATTTTCTGAACGTCTAATGGCTTTACTGAATCCCCTAATCCTAAATCTAATTCTTGCAATGCATCTACATCAATAGAAGCACCTGCTGGGACCATTTTAGCAACCATTTGTTGTATCTTCAATCTAGCCAAAATCATTTGTTCTATTGGCTCTTCAATTTTTTCAGGTACAGCCACATTACGCATATCGTAAGGGTCGTACATATACAAGCTATATGAAAACTCTGCGTTTCCTAATTCTTTTGGATCTTGTGGGCGAATCATATTCTTTTTAATTCCCCATTGAATCATTTTTTGAGTAACTGGACAATATACCCCATGATAAATATTCCATTTTTTCTCTTCTACATATTCTTGATTCTCATCTAATTTTTCTGGCTTACCTTTTCTAATAATAGTGCTGCCATTCTTTTTAGTCTTAGTAACAGTATATCCATCAGAATCTAATGTTCTAATTTCAAACTGCATCATATCAATATTCCATTCATCATAAGGTCTTAACCAAGCAACATTCCAATCTTGCATCCATTTAATCTTATCTGTTAATTGGTATTCTTTTGATGACGTTGCTAATTGAAATATATCTTCCTCTGTTAATGTTCCACCAGCTGCAATACTATATCTTGCTCTTATTTCACTAACTTTCATTGATAAAATATGACCTCTATAAGTCGTATCTCTAAAATCTGGGAAATCAGAATAAGAATAAATTGCATTTTCAGGTCTAATCCATTGAACATGAACTTCACCTTCTTCATCCATCCAAGTATAAGTACACACTAATCCAACTTCTGCTGAATCATGTAATAATCTTTGTTTTAAAACATCATTCCATCCATTAGCTTCTAATACATTATTACATCCAATGCTATATTGTATTTCTTCTGGTAAATGATTAAATTCAGTAATCCATCTATCTAATTCATCTTTATCTTCTGCAATAAATTGATCTTGTGGAATAATTGGAATACCTGACTCTTGTTGTAACTGAGAAAGTATTTCTTTATTTTGATAAATAAATTCAGCTTCATCTGCTGCTGATTTTTTAAGCATTGCAGATGCGCTATCTGTAGCGGTAACTGTAACTTTTTCACTTCTACTCATCCACGAACCAACTAATCTTGCAACAATTGTATTACCAATAATAATTGATTTCCAATTTATATTTACAAAGTTAGCTTTGCTATTCATTTCCAAACGATCCATAAACACACTCATGTCTATTTTACCGTTTGCAATTTGTCTATTTTTTCTAAATCTATTATTTCTTAACCAAAAATAAGTTTGGTTACCGTAAATTGTAGAGTAGATGCTTTGTGCAACATTTTTACCATATGCATAGTCTTTTTTAGACGACACATCTGTAGTAATTTGAAACTTTTTTAAGGCTTCTCCATTACTATTTGCTGCGGATATTGATAAAGGACTATCTGCCAATTTGATTGTATTTTGTTGTCAAATATACTAAATATTAAGAATTTGGTAAAATTTTTAATTAATTAAACACAGGGGCGTAACTTTTAACCAATGGTTCTCTCTTAATTTGTTTTTGAACTGGCTCCATTAAACAGACAATTAACATTAAAAATGACACCGTTTGGTCAAAGTCAGTTCTGTTATTTGGATCAAATTTTTTGGCATCTTCTAGCAAATTTTCAAAATCTATGGAGTCAATATGAGATTCAAAATACATAATACCTACATCGGTTTGTTTTGTCAAACTAAATGGAGTTGTCGGGAAACCCTTATGTCTATCTGCTGTTTCTCTTTTAGATGGATCTATTGTTGATAATGGATATGAACCCAAATACCCAACCCTTCCTCTATCTCTAAAATAAGATAAGTAATCATCACTGTTATGCTCATACCAAGCTTGATACCCATAAAACTCAGCTGCTAGTAATACTTGCTCATGCAATGTTTCCTTAATTTGAGGCCTTCCATACAAATGCCCAATAGCCTTACCTGTAGTTTCTGGATTCAATAAATCATACCTTCTTCCAATCCAAGCTGAGGCTTTTGAACCATATTTACCACCTTGACTATTACTATATCCATCAATTGCAATAGCTCCATCAGAAGTTCTTGAAGGCTTTCTTGTTTTAATATCAAGAATGAATTTATTTTCTTCTCCCGGCTTAGGAAATTGAGTAATAACCCAATGAAAATCTTCTTCCTTATCTGTAATATTTCTCCACCTAACAGTTTGGTCAATATCCCGATAAAAAACAATATGACGCTTTAATACAGGATTTTCTTTTAAATATTGCTCTCTTGCCCCAATATTCATTACGTTAAAAATACACTTATCTGAATCGGTACTAAATGCTTCATCAATAGTTAATGGCTCTTTTCTTACACGAGCAGATAATGCCCTTGGATTGTTTTTAACCGTTTCTCTATCAGCTAAAATCTGGTCTAATGTCTTATTTTCATCTGGATATCCAAAGTCATCAAAATTTCTTGTACGCCTTGCAGACATAAAGAATCTATAAAGACCGCTAGAAGTAGTTCCATTTTCTTGTCGTTTATCTTGGTTACTTTCTTCCCATAGTAATTTAAAGGCATCTTGAACACCATCCTTTTCGGTAGTAAGCTTTTCAACAGTAGTTGTATATAATGCTTTGCCAATAATCTTTCCTTCATCATCTAGCAAACAATAACGCACAACCTCATGTCTGTCATATACATTAACTTCGGTTGTTTTACCGCACTCATCTGCTACATATCTATGAAGTTTCTGTCCATCATATGCAACTGTGTCCGCTGACTGATGGTCAATAATTGAACCTAACTCATCTTTGTCAACACTATCTTCTGCTTTTTTTCCTCTTACGTTTGTCTTTTGGAATCTCATTTCAGTCTTAGGATTAACCCCTAAAGACATATCATATTCTGGTCTAAAAAACTTTGGAAGCCTTCTAAATGGATTGACAACAGTTTTGGCAAAGAATTTTTTGGCATCAGAACCAGTCTTAGACTGAATACCACCATTGGTCATTTTGGTTCTTGTAATATATTCAGAAACAAATAACCCAGCCACAAAAGATTTACCAAAACGTCTTTTAGTTACTTCAAGCATACCCATACACAATGGATCTTGAATACAATAATCCATAAAATAAAACTTCTCTAAATCTGGAATACGGAATTTAGGATAACCAATATCTATGGGCCACCATTGTAGGTATAAATAATGCAAACCCGTTAAGAATGTTGGTTTACCATTATTCATGTACCAAAATCCATTTAATCTTTTATCCCACTCTTGTTTTTTATATTCTTCTAATCTTTCATCATAGAATTCAATTTCATCATTTTTCTTTTTCTTATCAAATTCATCCCACTTCTTCATGGTATCTTGATACCAATCTGGTAAAGCTATTCTTTTCCAATATTGCTCCGATTGGATTTCAGACCTTTTGTGTACTCCTCTAAATTCTACTTGTTTTGTGATTATATTAAACACATGCCCTTCTGGAGGCAAATTACACTTTAACCCTTGAATATCTATAACACTACCGCCTTCAATTTTTTCGTACATAATTAATATCTTTTGCCAGCTAATTCACCTACCGCATCAGCCATATTTTCTGGAGAAAATGGCTTTTTATTAACTTGTGTAGCTTCTTTTTTATCTTCTTTAGATTCCACCCCTATGCCAGCTATAACGCCAAGCGACTTAATAGCAGTTGATACACCCTCTGCATCTGTCCATATTTTTTGCAATCTTTCAAATGTTTTGTCTTTTGGATCTTCTATCATTCTGCTAGTTAATATATTATCATTTAGCAAATCAGCCATTTCATTAGCCTTTCTTTGTAAACTATAATATAATTTACCAACCCCATCTTGTTCGTAATAGCTATTTCTACTTTGCAAGAAAGCTATTTGTTTCTCTAAATCCTTAATTTTATTTTCTAATTCTACTGACATTCATTTAATTTTTTAGCATCAGAAATATTATACCCAACTAATAACTCCCCCTTTTTAACCTTATTGGTAAATTCATGTTCAATAGAAATCACTTCATTTCTATCATTACCTTCTGGATAATATCTTAATCTTATAATTTTACCCTCTGTTCCGTCATCATCTTGATAAATAATTTCATAGTCACTTGATATTACTGTTCCTACAACATTACCTGTTAACTCTCCGCTTGTAACATAAATTTTATTTTTAATCAATGTTGGATCAATTCCTTGCAAAAAACCTGTGTATGGCTCAAATATCCTCAATCCAGTAATAAAATTATTAAGGGGGTTCCATGAGGAACCTTTTTCTTTCCTCCACATAAAACACTCTTCAATTGGTATTGAAAAATATTGCACATCAGAAGAAGCCTCAGCCGTTGGCCTTTGGTAATTAAAAATCTTATAAGTATCATGTGTAGCATTATGATGAATCAATATTTCAGAACCTACTGGAATATTTTTAGCATCAACTACTTCCGCATTAACCGGCTTAACATAACGCATATTAAAATTATCATATACCCTTTCTAATTTTATTTTTGTTCCATCTTTAAATGTATGGCTATTTTTACTTTCTAAGTCAACTTTAATGATTACTCTATTACTAGGAGCTTTCAATTTCATAATTTAATTAATTTAATTCAAAGTTAGCGATTTTATATATCTACCAAAATTTATTATATTTGTTGTGCCGAATAATATTATATTACAATTAAAACAAAACAAAATGGCACAAATTTTCGCAGTAACGGTTTTACAAGTAAACCAATACTCAACATCAACTTCAGGCGGAGTGGTATGGGCTATCCCAGCTCAAGGTATCGTAGCTGTTCCTTACACAGGCGCAAATCCTGTTAACGGAGCTACAGCTCATGCTGTTATCACAGTTCCTCCAACAGGTTTGAATCAAAGAAGCAAACAATTAATTGTTACTTCTACAGTGGCTCAAATTCTTACAGCAGCAAATGCTTAATCTGTAAAAAGATTATAAAAGGCCCCTTATTTAGGGGCTTTTTTATTTTCTTTATGTACTACTTTAAGGTTTTTATAGATTCTATCTGAATCTTGCACTTTACCATTAGCAGCGGCAATAGCAATTGCTAATCTTCTTAATTTTTTAGCAGCTTTATTATTCATAAGTTTGTTTTATCTACCTTGACCTCTGTATGCTTTTGGTCTTGGGCTGTGTTTATTATAAGCTTTTTTAGCTCTACCTGTTTTTTGTTTACCAAAGGTAATTTTTGTTGAATTTGTAAGTTTGGCCATTTTATTCTTTGTTTAAAATTAATTGGTACGAATATAAGCCATTTTCTAAATAATTTTTATTCAGAGTGTGCCTACCAAACTTTTCTTTTCTAAAATCACGCAAACCTGCGGAAACTGATGCTTCTGGAATATTAGTAATGGCTGAAATTTCACTAAGTGTTCTAAATCTTTGATCCTGCATTAGGTCTTTTAATTTCATATGGTTTTTAGCTAATCTTTTGCCATCTCTTTCATGAACATAATCAGCTCCATCAAATATAAATTCTACTTGCATATTGTTATTTTTTAAAATAGTTTAAATCTATCTCCCCTCCGTCCATTTTATTTGGATGCACGAGGATGTCGTCATCGTAAAAGTTCCGCACCATGCAATTGTCGTATAATATGACTTTCCAAACAGTGTTAACTTGGGTTCCGTAGTCAATCCATGCGATGGCTTTTCCATATCCAAGTGGGGTTTGAACATCTATTGGGTTTTTTAATTCGTGAATAAACATTAGATTTGATTTTCATCTTTAGTACCTGATAACAACTGCAAAGATGTAACTCTTGAATGTAATTGAGCTACTGTTTCTTTCGTTTTATCGTTTAAATAAGTTTTAGCTTCTGGCTTACCTTCCATGTAAATCAATGTTCCCTTTTTAAGGTAATTTGCTACATTTGTTTTTTCAGTCCAATAAGCACAAGACACCCATGTAGTTTTATCTACATCTTCGCCTTGTTGGTTTTTAAACTTTTCGCTGTAAGCCATTGAAAAATTAATCACTGTTTTACCATTAACATTGTTAACTACTGCATCTTGTCCTAATCTTCCGATTACTGAAATTCTAATCATTGTGTTTTGTTTTTATATTAAAAAATAATTTCTTCTCCGTTTTCATCTTTGTATGGAACCCATTGCTGTGTGCTAGTTTTGGCTTTCCAAAAATCATAGTTTCTTTTGTTCAATAAATCTTGCGTAACATCTCTTCCATTTATAAAAAACCTTCTTTTATTCCATAAGTATTCAACAGTTGTAAACCCTCTCTTTCCTACGCTTTTTTTCTTTATCTTTTTAAAGTAAATATCCGCTGTTGGATTGTTTGGATCGGTTTGTGCAAATGGTCTATGATAAACTAAAATATTACTCATTTTATTGTTCCACATTGCACCATCATTTATATCATAAACATCTGGACAAGTGTAGTTACCACTCTTATCTTTTACCATTGTTTTAGGGTGAGCAATAATCCAAAAATACACATCATTTTTTTGTGCAAAGCGTGAACAATCAGCTAAAAATGTTTCAAGATATTTGTCAGTTCTACCACCATAACCTTTGTAATCATTTGTCATTTGGTTAAATGGATCTATGCAACAAAAATCTACCTTTTCTTGAATGATAAGCTCTAAAAATTTCTCTTTAATGTACTGAGGTGTAGGTGAAAGCATTTCTGCACTTATGTAAAAAATATGCTTTGAAATAAAATCGTATGCAGCCTCATAAACTTGGTTTGGAGGTCTATTTGGATTGTATGGAGTACACTCGCAACCCAATAACATCTCCACATAATCGTGGAAATACTCTTCCGCAGGCACATCTTCTGGAGAAAAGGTAGCAATCTTCTCCCCAAATAAAATTATTCTCCAAAGTATGTAAGCTTTTTTAAACGCACTCTTTCCGTAGTTACCAATTCCTGTGATTAAAGTTATTTCTCCTCTCTTTGGTTTGAAATAATAGTCCAATTCTTGATACCCAATACCTAAAACTTTTTCAAAACCATTTTCATTGATATTCAATGCCTTATCTTTCACATCAATACCATACACAACATCTTCAACTCGGTAATTTTCACCTTTTTCATCCGAAGAAAGCTCCTTTTTAACACTAATTTCATAACTAGTCACATTGTCAATCAATTTCTCCTTCTGCAAAGATGCCGTTCCAAAATTGCTCCTATTTGCCCTATAGCCGCTTTTTACGGCACTTCTCATCTCTGACATGGTAAAGTCATTGCTCACCAAATACTCGGCCGAAATAAGGCTTAAAGCGGCCTCCTCGTTGATTCCAAATCTACAACATGCTGAAGCAAGCTTAAAAATGTAAGTATTTCGCTCTCCGGTAACAAATGCATCATTTTTATTCGTTAGCCACTTTAGTATTCTACGAAAGTTTTCAGAATCATCTAAATTCTGCGCTTCATTTACAACAATCTTCTCAATTTTCTTAGCTTTCTTAAAAACTTCAGAATTTTGGTTGATGTAAATATCTGGATCAAAGCTTTCGTAACAAACTCGGCTTACGTTAATTCCACTTCGGTCAATTTCTGGAAAAATATCTTGCAAAGCTTGGAAATGCTCTCTGTGTTTTTTACCATCAGCTATTTTTACCAATGCTTTTAAACCATTTCCAGAAGGAGAAACCCAACAAGCGTAAATAAAATCGTTTGAAATGATTTCAGTTTGCTTTTCTCTAAGCTCCCCCACATCATCAAAATCCAATACCAAAAAACCACTATGTTGAATCAGCTGTTCATCCTTTCGGTCAATTCCAAACTTACCACTGAAGCAAACTGAAGGCAAATTCAATTTAAGCTTATTGGCTTTTTCTTTGTCCAAAGCAAGTCTGATTTCCATAACCAAACTTTTACTTGAACCATCCTTAATTCTTTCAAGAGCCTTGTCAATTGTTATAAAATGCGGTTCCTTGCTAAAAATGTTTTTAAAAATAGTACTTATCATCGTTTATTTGTTTAATTTTTCAGCCATCTTTTTGTATTGTAAAAAATCTTCATCTTGGTATAGGTGGGAATTATCTTTTGTGCGTTCAAAATTTTTATTAATTGACATCTTTTTTAAATGCGGAAAAGTATTTTTAATCTTTGATTTCCAAGTTTTTATAGGTTTATTGTACCCATCTTTCCAATCAGATTCAATCCAAGTTTGATATTTTGCTTTTAAAGAAAATTCATATTCTTCATAAGATTCTTTCATATCATTTACAATGAAATCTTTACAATATGTTAAAAATTCTTCTATTCCCGGAATTTCACTTTTTTTTGATTTAAGTTCTACTTTATCCTTATCCATATCCATAACTTTATCCTTATCCATATCCATAGCACCTTTCAAGGGGCTTATAAGCGGCTTATTTTTAGATATTATTAAATTATATTTTTCAAGCAATATGATTACAGAATTATGCGCTCTATTTTCTGGATTTAACCCAGATGGGTACTGAAATTCTAAAAAAGAAGGAATAAACCACTTATTACCTTTATCAAAAATTATAATTTTTTCATCAAAACTTTTAACTGCCTCTTTTAAATCAATTTTTTCTCCTATTCTTATTTGAGCTACATCTATATCAACTTGCCATATACCTGCGTGGTCACAATCATCACATATATATAACCAAAGGAGCTTATAAGCACCTTGTAAGCCCCTTATAAAGGGCTTCTTCCACTTCTCAGTATCAGTAAATCTTTTAGCCATTGAAATTATGTTTTAAATATATTTTATTTTTAATATCTTCAGATATATGCAATAATGGAATACCATCCATTTGTAAATTATTTATCATAATTTTTATATCTTCTTTTGATTGTGTTTCAAGTTTGTGACAATCATAACATAGTGTAACTAAGTTAATTATATCATAATCCCATGGATCTTTACCCCAAACATATGTTTTATGGTGTACATGTAATGAATTATGATTTTCTACACACAATTGACAAGTAAAATTATCTCTACTTAAAACTTCCAATCTTTTTTTCTGCCATCTTGGATCTAATAATTTTTCTTTGTAAGTCATTTTATTTTATTAATTGTTAATAAAATCAGTGTCTAATGCTCTGTTTATCTTTGCTAGGTTTACATCAGATAAAATCATTATTCTATGGATGAAAATAGAGTATAAGCTTCCGTATGGTATTTCAGTTTTTCTTGCTAACCATGCTAGGCTTCGTTCTTCTTGCTCCAAATATAAAAGGATTTCATCTTTGACGCTAATTTTTTCCTTTGTCATTTATTTATTTTTTGATTAAAGCACAAAGTAAAATACAATATTCGGTATTTCAAAATATATTTTTTAAAATTTTTATTTTTTTATTTAAATTTGATAATATACCTTTGCTGAAATGGAAAACAGAGAACTAATATACGAATTAGCCTTAAAGCTTAATATGATAATTGAAGTACATAAAGAAGGCAAGTATATTGGTAAATATAAATTTATTGATAACAAGCTATATAAATTAAAAGAAGATGAAAAAGTGCTACAAGTGCAAAAAAGAGAAACCTCTTTATGAATATTCTAAAGATGTAAAAACAAAAGATATGCTTTACCAAAATTGCAAAGAGTGTGTTGCTAAAATAAGTAAAGCGTATAAATCAAGAATTAAAGAAGGTGTAATTAAAGCATTTTAAATGAGAAATTCAACAATAATAGTTAAGAAAAAACGCTGTGTTAATTGTGGTAATATTGATTATCATTTTTCTAAAAAAATGTGCAAACAGTGTGCTACTATACATTCTACGCAAAGAAGAATGGAAGAATTTGAAGATGATTCTGAAAGTTTCCAGAATTTAGTACAAGATCTTGATGCAGTATTTAGTCAATACATTCGTTGTAAGTATGCTGATAAAGAAGGTATGGTAGAATGTTTTACATCTGGTAAAAAATTTCATTGGACTAAAATTCATAATGGACATTTTATACCAAGAGCAAATTTAGCAACAAGATGGATGGAACATAATTGCAGACCACAATCAGAACATGACAATAGTTTTCTATCAGGAAACTTAGAAGTATATGCAAAAAAATTAGAACAAGAAAGTCCGGGTATAGTTGAATTTTTACAAACAACCGCAAGAGAAGTTGAGAAGCCAACAAAAGATGAGCTTAAAAGCTTGATTATTGAATATAGATCAAAGCTAAACCAAGTAAAAAAGAAATTTTTACAAGGGTAATCATTGGTTGATGGTTTTTATAGTAAAGTACCCCTGCAATTTCTATTGTGGGGGTTATTTTTGGAAATATATTTCTCTTTTGCATGAATTTTTCTGTTTTTTCATGCAATATTGCCTGTCTAGTTTTTTATACTAAAAACTGGACAAATTCGGTAGCGTAACTCGGACAATGTCCGAAATAGTGGGACAAATATTACAAATATTGTGTCATAGTTAGGGGTAATTCGGTAGGATTGTTACCTAAATATGTGGAAATATAACACATTGTTACTAAATGTTACAAAATAAACCTTATTTTTGCTATATGAAAAAATGTAGCAAATGCAAAGAATTAAAACCATTTATTGATTTTAATAATGCAAAATATGGGAAATATGGAGTACATCATTATTGTAAATCTTGTTTAAAAGAATATAGAAGTAATAGTTATAATTATAACAAATCAAAATTAAAAAGAATTAAATCTAAATATAATATATCTGAATCAGAATTAAATCAGATGTACATTATACAAGATAAAAGTTGTAAAATATGTAAAAAGAATTTTGATTCAGTTTCTGAACATAAAGGTTTATATATAGACCATTGCCATAAAAGCGGAGAAGTAAGAGGATTATTATGCAAATCTTGTAATTCATTACTTGGATATGCGTATGATGATATTAAAATTTTAGAATCAGCTATTTTATATCTAGCAAAAAATGTAAAATCTGCAAGTTTTGATATTATAAAATCTTGTTGTACCTAAATTATAAAGTCTAGTCTAAAAATATCTTTAAGGTTCGCTTACCATCCTGATAGCACAGTTCTATTGAATTAAAATCACCTAATTCTTTGTATAGGGTTAATAACCTTCCTATTGAATGGTCGTTCTTTGCGTGGTTAATGATTTCTAACCTTGTAATTTCAACCTCTTTTGGCTTTTGGTCTTTAGTGTCCATTTTGTGATATTTTCACAAAAATACCCCTTTAAAGGTACAAAAGCACATCAGAAAGTGCATTTTATGACATATTATGCAAAAAAAAGAAGGAGGCATCGTAGAAACGAACCTCCGACCGTAAATCTAAAAAAACTATGCAGCGCAAATATAATAAATTAAATTAAATTAAATTTTTTTAATTAAATTAATTAAATTAATTTTGTTTAAAAATAACATAACATGGCAAGACACATAGATCCAGAATCAGTTTCAAGCAAGGTGGCTGATTTAAAATTAGGAGAACACCTTCGGTTAGATAATCCATATACATCTGTAATGGTAATGGTTTCTAACTTAAAAAAGAAAGAAGGAAATGAAAATAAGGTGTTTAAAATTAAAACTGTTGATAAAATAACGACTGTAACCAGAACAAAGTAAAATCTAATAAACTATGCAAATCACAACCGTAAACTACACTAGAACTTTTAACTTAGGTAATTATTCTTCTGAAAAAATTGGTGTTGAATTTGCCCTTAATCAAGGCGAATCTGCTGGCAAAGCATTAGATGCTGCTAGAGAATTAGTTGAAGAATACCATAAAGAAAATGTAAAAAGATTAAGATCATTAGGTCATTTACAAGATGATGAAGAACCTGTAGAAGTTATTAAAACTCAATCAAAGCAATCATTAGCTGAAAAGACAATTCAATTTATCAAAGAATGTAAATCAGTTAAAGAATTAAAAGCTTGGGAACTAATGGCTAAAACAGATCCTTTAATATATTCTGCTTATTCTGCAAAACTAAACACTCTATAGTTATGAAAACAGCAAAAATAGAAGTTGCATTTATGAACAAAAACCCAAAAGAAAATCCAATTTCATACCATATAAAAACAATACAAGATATAGCTGATTGTGTAACTATTGACAATATAGAAGGTTTTTTAATAGATTTTGAATTATCATTAAAATCATATTTATTAGCAAAAGCCGTATTAGATGAAAAAATAGAAAAAGGAGAAGTGCCAAATGATGCAAAAGTTAAATTTCCATCATTTACTTGGATTGACGATTGGAAACCTAACCAAAACAAATAACCTATGTTAATAGATATTGAAAATTCAACAAAGCAAGAACTTATTACAGAGTATGAAAAATGTGAATTACAATGGAGTAAATGGAGTTGCGATTGTTTTGGCTACTATATAATTGCCATTCATAAAAAAATACTTGAATTAGGAGGATTTAATAAAAAAGATAACCAAAAAAAATAACCTATGAAAACAGCAATGCAAGAATTAATCAGTTTAATACCTGATGCAAGAGAAATAAAAGAATACATATCAGAAATTCAGCCAGATGAAAAGATGTTAGATGAATGGCTATGGGAAAAAATGTATAAAGGTAGAAATTGGATTGAAAAAGAAAAAGAGCAGATACAAAAAGCATTTTCTGATGGTCAAGAAACACCAATAAACCATCCTACTTTATCACATTATAGTAGAGAAGAATATTATAATGATAATTATAACCAAAACAAATAACCTATGAACACAAATGCAGAAATAAATTATTGGCAAGATAAGTATGATTTAAGATATGTTGAATCATTTAAGCTTACACCATTTAAAGATGGTAATCAATGGTGCGTTCTTTTGGGAGAAAATATACAAGAAGGCGTTGTGGGTTTTGGAACTAATCCAATTCTTGCAATTTTAGACTTTAATAGAGCTATGCTAAAACCTATAATCAAATAACCTATGAAAGAAACATCATTATTAGAAAGAATTATTTACTTTATCAAGTTTAGAATACCTTGTTACTTTGGTAATCATAAACATCACTATCCATATAATGATGAATTTAAATGTTTATTTTGTGATAAGGATATACCTAACAAAAACAAATAACCTATGAATAAAGAATTTATCCCTTATGAACAAGCATTAGAACTTAGAGAATTAGGTTTTGATGAAAAATGTATTTGTGCTTATTTTCATCCAAATATAGAATCTATTAAATACCCTAGTTTTCATTATTGTAATAGCATATTATTAATGGGAGAAGGCACTTGTACTGCACCACTCTATCAACAAGCATTTAGATGGTTTAGAGAGAAAGGAATAGTAAATAGCATTAGAAGTCATAATGACAAGTGCCACGAGTATTATTTGATACACAATGGTAAAGCATTTCAATCTTATCATTCATCTACTTATGAACAAGCAGAGTTAGAGTGTTTAAATCATTTAATAAGACTATTTAACCAAAACAAATAACCTATGAAACTTTACACAGAAGAACAAGTAAACAAAATTGCTTTACAATCAAAAGATTGGGGAAGTTATGATAGTTCTATTACACCAATTGAAATATCAGATGATGGAAACATTTACACAGAACAACAAATAAAAGAAACATTGAAATTAATGGGGCTTGATTTGTTAGTAAATGAATTTTTGAAAAAAGCTGAACCAATAGAATTTAACCAAAACAAATAACCTATGGAAATATGGAAATCAATATTAGGATATGAAAGATATTATGAAATAAGTAATATTGGTAGAATTAGGGGTGTAGAAAGATTTGTTAAACATCCAAATGGTGGGTTTTTAAAGAAAAATGTGAAATATTTAAAAGCTTCATCAAATGGAACTGGATATATGAGAGTTATGTTATCAAAAGATGGATTAAGAAAAGAATATTATGTTCATAGATTAATAATGGAAGCTTTTATTGGCAAAAGTAGTTTACATATTAATCATAAAAATAGTATTAGAGATGATAATAGATTAGATAATTTAGAGTATGTTACAATAAGGGAAAATCAACATAAAAGAAATTTAAATAGAACTTTACCACTTGGTGTACAAAAAGTAAAAAATAAATATAGATCTATTATTAGGATAGATGGTAAAAATAAACATTTAGGATATTTTAATACACCAGAAGAGGCATCTATTGCATTTACAAATAAACTTAAAACTATAAAATAATGGACTTTTCTAAAACGCTGTTTAGGTCATCATCTATTGGATACCTTTTAACTGAGCCTCAAACTAAGGCTGACAAGGAAGCTGGATTACTTTCTAAGACAGCGCAAAAACATTTATTAGAAGTTTATATCACTGAAAAATATGGAAGAAAGCGTGATGTACAAACTAAGCAAATGCGCAAGGGTATTGAGGTAGAAGAAGAATCAATCAATCTTTTATCATTGTATTTAAAAAAGCCTTTTTCTAAAAATGAAGAGAGATTTACAAATGATTTTATATCTGGACACCCAGACATTATTGATGAAGGTATTATAGATATTAAGTCTAGTTATGATTTATGGACATTTATGGCAAACTTGCCTGATAAGTTAGATAATTTATATTACTGGCAAATGCAAAGTTATATGTGGCTTACAAACAAGAATAAAGCTACTATTGCATATTGTTTAGTAAATACTCCTGATTCAATTATAGAACAAGAAAAATATTATTTACTTAAAAACATGAATGTAATATCAGAAGAAAGTCCTGAATTTATATATGAAGCTATGAAGCTAGAATTAAATATGAAATTTGATGATATTGATATTGAAGAAAGAATTTTAATGTATAGTATTGATAGAAATGAAGATGATATTTTAAGAATACAGCATAGAGTTGAAAAAGCTAGAGAATTTTTATCAGATATTGAAGAAAAACATTTAAATTTTAATAAGTGAGAGGAGCAAATATAATAGGTGCCATACAGAATTTAAGAATGGCTAAGGATCAATTTGAAGATTTTATTAGACAATATCCAGATTCCACAGGATCAAAATTATTTAAGAGATATATTGATAAAATTAGTTGGATATTTGTAGATATTGTTTCTATACCATCTATAACAGAAGAAGTGAGAACTGGCATTCGTAAAGAAATAGTAAGTGATGTTTTTGCAGTACCAGCAATCTTAGAAAAGGTTGCTTTATTATCACCAGAGCAAAGAGAAATGATTGAAGATACATTGGATGCTATGCTTGCAGGAGAAGAAGTTAAGATTGTTGATATAAATGAAATGTAATGCAAGTCAGTATCGTATATGAAGTAGCTGAAATAATTTGCGATATATGTTTGCATTATCATGTAGCAGTTATAGAAACAGATATGATAACATGGTTTGACGGAAGCATTGAAATAAAATATTTAGAAGAGGTACAATGCCCTCTTTGTGAAAAAATGACAAAAATAAAAAGATAGGCATAAAAGGAAAGTGCGCCATTCTTATAGATTGTACGCGGTTAAGTCACTAATAATAAATCCAACCTTTTATGTTTTAAAAAACAAATAACATGGCAAAGAAAAAAGAAAAAAAATTGAATTTACCTATCAATGCAGAAGCATTAGATGGATGTGATTTTTGTATGCAATTTGACTATGATGATCCACATGTAATTGGAGCTAGTGAAAATGCAGATGGAGTAATGGAAATAGTATTGAAGTCTTATATGGATGTAGGTATTACATTTTTATGCCCTGCCACAGGTAAAAAATTAAGATTATTTGCTAGACCATTATCAGATACAGGTAAAGCTATTCTTGACCAACAAGCTGAAAACAAATAAACTATGGAAAGAGATTATGATATTTTATTACCAGAAGATAATACAGTAGAACCATTAAAAATAGCTGCTGAACAATTAAATAAAATTGGTATAAACAATGTTTTAATAAATACAGATTCTAAAACAAAAAATAAAATAAGATGCAATATTAATTGGGAGTTTGCTTGGCATCGTGATCCTATTAATTATCCATTAAATAACAACCCAAATGAAGATGTAAAGTTTAGTTTATTAGGCGTTAATTTTATTATAGTATCTGAACCAACACCTAAAAAAGAGCATTACCCAAGTGATGAAAATACACCAAACAAATAACCTATGAAAACAGCAATGACAGAATGGTTTGATGAATTAAAAGCTAATTATCCTTATATGGCTAATGAAATCTTTGATAAAGGATTTAATAAATATCTTGAAAAAGAAAAAGAGCAATTAAAAACTGCTTTTGAAAATGGTTGGAATTGGAATTTTAGTTCTGAAAAATATTATGAAGAAACCTATAACCAAAACAAATAACCTATGAGATACCATAGACTAAAAACATTAGCACCATATTGGGAAAGAGTTCAATCAGGAGAAAAAACATTTGAAATAAGAAAAAACGATAGAGATTTCCAAGTTGGAGATATACTTGAATTAGAATATTATGACCCAAAAGAACCAGTAGTACAATTAGCATACAACTATACCCCTCCAATGATAATTAGAACAGAAATTAAATACATTTTTAATGGAGGGAAATTTGGATTAGATGTTGATTATTGTGTAATGGCAATTGAAATTATTAACCAAAACAAATAACCTATGAAAGAATTAGTATGGTATCCAAAATCAGTAACATTTATTGTTAATGGTAAAAAATATGAAGGGTATAAAACACCAATGAATTATTTAATAGCTTGTATTACATGGATTAATTTACATAATCAAAATAAATAACCTATGAAAATAATAATTGGAATATGTTGTTTTGCAATAGTTTTAATAATTTGCTGGATTATTGGTTCAGGCTACGAAGATCGTATAGACCATGAACAATATTAATAAATGCTGGTTGGTGTAATTGGCAACACTACAGATTTTGATTCTGTCATTTTAGGTTCAAATCCTAGACCAGTAACTAACTTTTTTTGTGTGAATTAGCAAACTTACGAGCTGCTTCAACACTACCAAAGCCCCAAGCTTTAAGAGCTAATGCTTTACGAGTAGGTTCGCCATTAGGCTTCTTCATTGCGCCTCTCATGCCTGCAAATCTAGCTGCAAATGAAACTCTTCTTGGATTGGTTCCACCTTTAACAGGGGCTTTTAAATGACCACCATGAGCATGATTGTATGAATCACGACCTTTTTGGTTTAAGCCACCTTCAGGATTTTTACCTTCTTTTCTTTCCCAAGCTTCTGATGCCATAACTATTTTTTTTCTTGTGCTTTAATTTTCTTTTCTTGTTTCAACATTTCAGGAGTTGGTTTCTTTCCACTTCCTTTGTTGGCGCGAATATTATCCCATAAACCACGAGGTGAATATGAGCCATCTGCCCTTTTCATCATCTTTAATTTACTTTTCATACGCTAATTTACGAATTAAATTCCATTTTCAGACTTCCAAATAATTAAATCTATCCCTTTTAAGCCATCTGGAGGCGTTTTTTTACTTTTTGAAGGTATTATCACCGTTTTAACATTACCCTCCAAATTTACCCCGTTTGCGTGATAAGGAGGCATATTCTTAAATGGTGGTCCCCTTTTGATTATATTTTTTTCTCTGTTAAAGTAGAGTTTACATTTAGCAGAACAATATTTTTTTTTAGCTGTTATGCTTTCCATTTTTTCACCACAATAAATGCAGTTTTCTGTTTTTTTAATCATATGATACGATTTGATACGCTAAGATACGATTTGATACGATACAAACCAAATCCCCCCACCATTAAACAACATAC
>SESF01024304.1_pt1 | contig 66201 bp, 74 predicted proteins | sample 3171521 | NCBI WGS metagenome assembly SESF01 (sample SAMN10866945, study PRJNA518727) | freshwater metagenome | biome: subpolar coniferous forest; feature: holomictic lake; material: water; isolation source: holomictic Lake 227, 6 m and 8 m depth | place: Canada: near Kenora, Ontario | collected...
GCGAACAACGACTTGCGGAGGGCTTTGCCCCTGGTGAGCGCGGTCGAGGTCCTGAGAACTTTTTTCCAGGAGGAAAAACGATGAACGACTACGAAGCCCAAGTGAAGGCCCTCGACGCCGAGATCACGGAGAAGAGCAACGAAATGGACCGGCTGATAGTCCTGTGGGTCGAGGAAACCTGTCCGGTCAAGATCGGGGATACGGTCGAGGACGTCGGCTACGGTTTGCGGGAGAAGAAGGGCATCGTCACCAAGCTGTGGGGAAAAATCGACCGGTGGGGAAAACAGCCCGGCGCTTTGGTCTGGAAAGTATCCGGAAAAAGGTTGAAGAACGACGGAGAGGAAAGCAAGTTCGGCTTCGAGTTCGACAGGTTCGAGTGGGACCGATCCCAGGCTCGGCTCTCGGAAAAGAAATGACCGCCGTCGACCTGGGGCCGAGGGGGGCCGTGTCTGTCCAGTCGGGAACCGCCGACCTCTACCGGATCCGGCGGGAGGACAAGAAAGTCCTCCATTCCCAGTGGAAGGAAAAGAATTTATTTTTCCTCAAGGAAAAAAGGCTAGTATGCAAAGTGAAAGGCGAGGCGGTCTTCTTCCGGGAGTTGGGCAAACCCCAAGTTGATTTCGCCTTGACGACGGGGCGGTGGACGGTCAAGGGCGAAACCACCGTCTACCACGGCGGGGCCGAGGCGTTCTGGCACTGGTACCAGCAAAGGAGTTCATGATGAAGCTCGTAGAAAAAAGAAAACTTAAAGAAATGGTTTTCCCCACATCCATGGTATTCACCCAGTTTGTGAAGTACGTGGTGAATTTCCTTGAAGAACAAAACATCGACTATTGTGTCATCGGGGGCATCGCTCTGCATTTCTATGATTACACGAGGGCTACCACCGATCTCGACCTCTTGATCGACCGTCCGTTGAGCGAAGTACAGCGACTGTTCGTGCAAGCTGGTTACAAGAAGACTACCACCCGAGGCGTCTTCTCAAACAAGTATCCCGACTTTGAGGTAGAGTTTTTGACGCAAGGGGAGCGACTGACCCCCAACGGTTTGGCCTACCCTGATCCAAAACAGGTCCGGGTTCAGCAAGATTACTTCGGCAAGAAAATCTGGGTGATTTCACTCAAAGAACTGATTCATGCCAAGCTCGGCGCTTACGTCAACACCAAAACGCGGATGAAAGACGGAGCGGATGTTCAGGAGCTGATCAAGTCCAACCTTGGCCGAGTGGAACATTTGCACTTCCCGGAGCCCGAGATTGAAACGGCCTGGAAAACCATTTTGAAGGACACCATTCTATGACCGAACTTGTTTTCGACATCCATTTCACCCCCAAGAAACACCATTTCGAGGCGTGCCAAAACTACGTGGCCTGGGAAGAGTCTCGTCCTACCGAACCGATGACCACGGTCCTGATGGGCGACGTGTTCGACTCGCCCGAGAACCAAGGCCAGGTCAACGCGCTGGTGGCCCGCCTGGTCAACACCCGGCGACGGCACGGGCGGGTCGTCTGCATCCGGGGCAACCACGACTACACGAAGACCGAGGGGAGCGCCATCGACCTCCTCAAGGAGCTGGGCGTCGAGGTCATCGACCATCCGCGCCTGATGGACATCGACGGGGTCTCCTGTCTGGTCTTGCCCTACATTTGGTCCAAGACCATGATTGAAGGAAAGCTTTTCTCCAGCATGGACGAGGTCTACTCCGACCCGGCCATCCTTGAAACGTTCACCGGCCCGCTTCGGTCTGATTCCGATTGGCTTTTCACGCATGTCCTGACTCACGTCGGCGATGAAACCGCCGGTGAGTATGCGATGAACTGTGACCTTTCCTGGTGCAACACCCTGAAGGTGCTGGGCGGTCACATCCACAAACAGGTGTCAAAGCATTACCCCGGTTCGACCCGGGTGACCCGAAGGGATGAGGCGGGAAAAGAAAATATTTTCATCAGGATGGACGCCGGGGAGCTTGAGGGATACCCAATTCCCTCGTTCCTGGACTACGCGACGGTTTCGTATCCGACTCCCCCGAGGATAGACGAAGGGCATACCGTCTGGATCACCGACATCGAACGAGCGCCAGACCCCGAGCGTGCGAGAAAGGAATACTTGGAAAAGTATCCCGGCGTCCGCCTGGGGAAGGTGGAGCGCCCGGTCGACCTCTACGCTCCGATGGAGGTTTCAGCCACAGGTCCCTCGGGGGCCTCGACGGCCTACCTCCTGAACGAATTCCTGAAGACCGCGAAGATCCGGCCCCAGGTGGCGGACCTGATGACCAAGACGCTCAGGAGGTGACCTATGCAAATCGACTTCGACAAGCTCCGGCTCCAGATGGCGACCCAGTACAACGTCCTGGCGAAAAAAGTCTACGAGATGGAAGAATCCCCCGAACGTCAGGACCTGGCGCTTTCGGTTGACGACCTCCACGACTCCGTGGCCTCGATTCTCAGCCTGGAGTCGACGGGGGGCGATGTTTTCAAGTCCGTGGATGCGAAGCTGGTCGCGCTCGAGTACGACGACACAGAGGACGAAGACTCATGACCGGGCTATTCTACCGAGGGGAACAAAAATGAAACTTGTTGATTTTCATGATGAAGAGGGGAACGTCAAAGAATTTGACGTTCACGAATTGGGCTACGACACCGACATCCCGACCGAATTCCATCTTGATGAAAAGTTGTGGGTCCGGCACTGGGGATCGACCGCTCCCATCCACATCCCTCTGGGCTTCGGGGATACCCGGCACAAATTCGGACAAAACAAGGTCGGCCCCACCGGAAAAAAGCTCCATTACACCGGCAGTCCCAAAAGTGAGTCGCCGCACCTGAAATGACCTGACCCGACCTTTTTGCCATGGGGACTATTCTTTCGAGGAACCCCATGGCAACAACCCCGACCCCCAAAGGTCTTTCCGGTTTTTTCTCGAACTTCTTTCGCATCCAGGTCGACCAGGGTGTCGCGGTCCCCGCCAAGCGTGACCCGAAATCCGGGAAGTCCAAGGCGTTTTCCAATCTCCCCCCGCAAATTTATCGGATTTGGAATTGGTGGTTCCAGGAAAACTACGCGGACAAGGGTTCCGCCGCCAGCCGGAAAGCCCGCTACAACGAGCTGGACTTCATGACCCGCAACGACCCGATGATCGCCTCGGCGCTGAACCTGTACGCCGACGAGATCGTCCAGTCCGACACTCCCGGAGGCGTCCTGACCGTCAACGCCAAGAACACCAAGATCTCGAACACGATCACCGAGGTTATCCGCTCCTGGGGCATGACCCAGGAGAAGCTCCGGGTCATCGCCTACGACATGATGAAGTACGGCGATTCTTTCACCGTCAAAGGCATCGACCCGCAGAAAGGCATCATCTCCCAGACCGTCCTGGACCCCTTCGACATCTACGACCGGATGGAGTTCAACGCCACCCGGTTCGACATGACCAAGTACGGCCAGCTCGACGTCCTGAGTCGGGCCGCGAAACTCCAGAAAATTGCTGACTACCTCAAGGGAACGTCGCTGGACCTCATGGAGGTCTCGGAGTTTTTCCAGTCCTACCTGTTTGGCTACACCATGTTCAACGGCCTGGTCCTCCCGCCGTGGATGATTTCCCATTTCCGGATCCAGACCACCCAGAAAGAAATTTGGCCTTTCGGGCAGTCGGATTTCTCGTATTCCATTCCGACCTTCCGCCAGCTCGTAGCGTCCAAGAACCTCCAGGCGGTCGCCCGGGTTCTTTCCATGCCCCTGGAGACCTACGCAGTCTCGACGAACGAGGAGATGCCCCCCGACGAAATCTGGGAGGCCCTCCAGGACGTCAAGGCCGAGATCGAGAACGCTGGCAAGATGAGCCAGACCCGAGACGACATGGGCCTGAACAACCGGTTGTTCTACCCCAAGGAGCTGGTCGATTTCGAACTCAAAGACCGCTCTCACGACCTGGACAAAATCGCGGACCTGGAGTACCTCCGTGACGACCTGATCATGAGCACCCTGATTCCCAAGGGATACCTCATCGTCGACAAGGCCTCGTTCGGCACCTCGGGCGCGAGCCTCCTCCAGCAGTACAAGCCTTTCGGACGCAGGGTCTACGCCCGCCAGTCCATCATCATGAAGGAGCTTGCCCAGGACATCCGGATCCACCTGGAGATCGCGGGCCTCCTGGACGGCGCGGCCACCGAGTTCGAACTCGAAATGAACTTCCCGCAAATTGAGGAATCCCGAGACCGGATCCAGCAGAAGGGCGACACGTTCAACCTGGCCAAGTCCGTCCACGACGGCCTCAAGGACCTGATCGGAGTTCCCGAGCTTCCCCCGGAAATCGTAAAGCAAGTCTTCTCGACGCTTTCTTTCCTGACGCCGAAAGAAGTCGACTCCTGGGTCGACGCCACCGTCAAGTACAAGACGACGCTTCCCCCGCCTGAAGAGGCTGGCGGGGGCGGGTTCGGAGAAAGCACGAAGAAGGCCCGCATCAAGGAGGCCTCCGACCGGCGGTCGCTGATCGAGCGGTGCCAGAACGCTTTCTCCGAGGACGTCATCAAGGAAATTTATTTCGAGGCGAAAAAAAATCGTGGCATCGGCGAGGGCGTGGAACGGAACAAGCACTTCGTCGCGTCTTGGAATTCCGTGGACGAGGTCGGGATGTTCAAAACCCTGGCGGAGTTCAAGAAGGCCGATCCGCACACGCTGGTTGAGGGCAAGCGACTCTTCCGAGGCAACAAACAGTTCTCGTGACCAAAAAAACTATTCTTGTGAGGCCCCGGGGCCAGGAGAAAAACTAAATGGCTGAAACGCATTTTCGATACAGAGTCCTCGCGGGTTACTCCGGCTCGACGTACACCGTTCGGGGTCTGACCCTGACGAAAAACTGGTACTACACGGGCGTCGCCTACCTCCCTGTCGAGTTCGACCAGGCGGCGGCTCTCCAGATCATCGAGATCCAGTCGGTCTCGACCTCCCTCCTCGGCCCTGGCTACGAGGACTTCGGCGCTCCGACCGTCCTGTTCCCCAAGACCTTCCCGCTGTTCGCCTTCCCGTCCGTCAGTGCAATCGGCACGGTGAACGACGGCGCCCACACGGTCGCCATCACCGTTCCCTTCGGAACCGCCGTGACGGCGCTGGTCGCCTCCTTCAGCTACAACGGCTCGGCCATCGCCATCTCGGCCACCCCCCAGGTGTCCGGCGTCACCGCGAACAACTTCACCTCGCCGGTCGTCTACACGATCACCGGCACCGACGGCACGACCCAGACGGTCACCGTTACCGTCACGGTCGCCAACAACCCCGCCAAAGACTTCACGGTCTTCTCCTTCGACGCGGTCGGCGCGGTCGGCATCGTGGACACGGTCGCTCAGACGGTCACGGTCACCGTTCCCAACGGCACCGCCCTCACCGCCCTGGTCGCCAGCTTCACCGGTGGCGCAAGCGTCAAGGTCGGCGCCACGAGCCAGACCACGGGCGTGACCACCAACGACTTCACCAACCCGGTCGTCTACACCATTACGGCCGCCGACACCACGACCAAGACCTTCACGGTTTCCGTCGTCGTCGCCAGCACGTCGAGCAAGGTCCTCCAGTACTTCGCCGTCACCTCGCCGGTCGCGGCCGTGGGCGTCATCAGCGAAGCGACCCACTCGGTCGAGGTCTCGGTCCCCAACGGAACGACGGTCACCACCATGGTCGCCCAGTTCGGCAAAACCGGAGCCTCGCTGAAAATCGGCGCGACGACCCAGACCACCAAGAGCACGGCGAACAACTTCACCTCGCCTCAGCTTTACATCGTCACCGCCCAGGACGCCACGACCATCAAGTACACCGTGACCGTCACCATCCTGCCGTAAGAGAAACCGACTTGAGCAACGAGAGAAGGGCACCATGAACGAACAACGAATGACCGAGGGCCGATTCGCGGGGAGACTTCAACTCCGCGAAGACAACCTGATCAAACGCCTCGCCTACTACCCCGTCGAAACCGCCCTCCAAGAGGGAGAGCGGGTCTTCGAAGCCGAGGGACGTCAGTTCACGTGCGTGGGCGTCTACACCTTCCCGTTCACTCGGCCCGGCCAGAAGAACGCCAACGACCGCATCTACGGAGTCGACCTCTGGCAGGGCGTGATTGCCCGGGGGGAGGGGGTGGGGTCCTCCGGCCTCATGGACCATCCTTCCGGAGACTCCGCCGGTTCGACCAAAGACGTCTGGTGTTACTGGCGCAACATCCGCTTCAACGCGGACAAGTCCCTGGTCCTGGCCGACGCCTGGCTGGTCGGGGACTGGGGCCGGGAAGTCAAGGAGCGCCTTGACGCCGGTGGAGACATCGGCCTCTCGTCCGTCGGGTACGGAGATTTCCTCCGAGACGGAAAAACCATCGACCCGGCCAGCTACGAGCTGGACCGCGTCGCCGACTACGTTCTCAACCCCTCCTACGCCGTGTACGGGACGTTCGAGGGAGAAGTGAAAGAATCATCCGCTCCGGCTCCCGTTGGGACGCTGACCGAAAGCATCGAACCCGTCCCGGCCTTGAAGAAAGAAACGACCGACCAAGGAGTCAAACCCATGAATGCCCGCCAAATCCGCGAAGCCACGCTGACCATCGAAACCCTCCTGGACCGGAACCTCACGATTTCCGACCTCAAGACCCGCCGGGAGGACGTCAACACCATCCTCACCTACTTCGACGAGGACGTGGTCGCCTCCGGGGACGCCACCCTCCTGGCCCTCCAGGAGAAGACCAAGGTCCTGGCCGAGGAGACCGACAAGCAAGTCGAGGCCCTCTATGAAAAGGGTCTGCAACTCGAAGCCAAGCTGGCCGAGAGGGAAGCCCTCGACGAGGCCACCCTCGCCCAGTCGTTCAGCCTCCAGGCCAAGGTCGTGGACAAGGACTACGAAATCTCCGAACTCCAGGAAAGGCTCGACCTGGCCCTCCGGCTCGCCGAGGACACCAAGAAGGCCCTGGGGAATCTGAAGGAAGCCTACCTCCACGAAAAAAAGAAAAATTCCGCGTCGGTGAAGAAGGAGTCCTACTCCGAGATGAAGGCCTACGCCGAGAAGGCCCGCCAGGCCCTCAACGACAAGATCGCCGAGAACGTCGAGCTGAACGGAAAACTCGCCGAGGCCAACATCAAGCTCGAAGACGCCCAGGGCAAGCTCAACGGCCTGGTCGAGGCTTTCAAGACCAAGACCAACCGAATCACCGAGGCCAAGACCGCCGAGACCAACTCCCTGGTCGAAGCCGAAAAGGCCGAGTGGGAAACCTACCGGGCCAACGCCGTTCAGACCGTCCGCGAATGGGTCGACGCCAACCTCGCGAACTACCCCGAGATGAAGAAGCACGAACGCAAGCTTCTGTCCTACCGGTCACTGGGCGAAGTCCAGTGGAACTTTGGTCGCATGGTTCGCGAGTCCTGATCCGACCCGAAAAGAAACAGCCCCTCTCCGGAGGGGTTTTTCTTTTTTCAAGAGTAGAAAAGTTTCTTGACTATTCTTGTGTAGCCCCCGGATGGGAGTCCTGTTCTGTTTCTTTCACTTTGACTTTTGACCACCTGATTCTACATCAAGGAGAATTTTATGAAGACCGCGATTGCCGACCGTCAGGCTCCCGCCCTGGGCGGAACCATCCAGACGTTCAACGAAGACACCAAGAAGGCCAAGGCCTACATGTCCGAGGCCATGCAGAAGGCCGACCAGCTCATCGAAGGCTGGAGCAAGAGAGCCTCCATCCGAGAGGGCCTGATCGAAATGGCCTCCCAGAATCTCGACAAGGCCCGCTCGACCGCCATCATGCTCGAAAACAACGAGCTTCACTTCAACCAGCTCGACGAAGCCGTCGTTTCGACCGCGTTCCGCACCACGCCGGAAAACGCCTTCCGCGTCATCCAGCTCGGTTTCGGCCAGGCCAACCGTGGGGACATTTTCCACGACTTCGCCATGCAGACCCCGAAGGACACCGCGTTCTACATCGACCCCACCTACACCGCGTCGGTTCGCGGTGCGACCAGCGGGAAGCGCATGTACGAAGACCCGGCCTTCCGCTACGCCTCGGCGACCGAGTACGCGACCGTCGCTACCGGTGCGAACAACGCCCTGACCTACACCCTCGCCGGTGGCACGGTCCTCGTTCCCGTCCGCCCCGGCTCGGTCAAGATCAGCGCCACGATTTCCGGCGGACAGCCTGAAATCATCGCCGTGGACGACCGCAACGGCAACCTGATCCAGGTCGACACGACCAGCCCCCAGTACACCCTGAGCGGCACCAACACCATCAGCTACTCGACGGGCGCCATCACGGTCACCTTCACCGCCAACGTCGCCACCGGCACGGTCATCAAGGCCGAGTACAACTTCTCGGCGGAAGACTCGGCCCAGTTCACGCAGATCCAGGAAATGGGCTTGGCTCTCCGGGCCTACCCCTTCGAACTCCGCGAGTTCCCCCTGTACGTCGTGGTCTCGAACATGACCAAGATGCTCCTATCCGGCTCCCTCTCCGTGGATGCCCAGGAGGCCATCGTCCGCAACGCCGGTGGCGAACTCGCCAAGTCGCTCGACTTCTACGCGGTGGATCTGGCCATGAAGTACGCCCGTGGCAACGGCACCCCCATCGCCTACAACTTCACCGGGGCCACCGGTGAGTCGGAAATCGACCGGGCGCAGTCGGCCACCAGGTACATCGGCCAGGCCGCGAACCTCATGTACAACGCCCTCCAGCGTGGTTCGGTCGCCAAGATCATCGCCGGTCCGAACGCCGCCGAGCTTCTCAAGCTCCACGCTCGGTTCACGAACGCGGGCGAGCAGAGCGCCATCAACCTTTTCCGCATGGGCTCCATCGACGGGATCGACATCTACAAGGTGCCGTCGACCATGGTCCCCACGAACGAACTGCTCTGTATCTACAAGAACCCCGACGAGCCCCAGGACGTCGCTCTGGCCATCGGAACCTACGTTCCGCTGTATATCAGCGACCCGCTGACCTTCAAGAACATGCAGACCGAGCAGGGCGTTGCCTGGTACGGAGACATGAAGGTCGTCCAGCCGAAGTACCTCCAGCGCGTCGTCATCTCGAACATCCCGACCTGATCCGACGGTCAACAAAGAGACCCTCCCTCCGGGGAGGGTTTTTTTATGCTCTGAGAATTTCTCCGGTAGAAATAAATTTCTCCTCTTGACAATCCGACCTGTCGGGTATAGCTTTCCTCTTGTAGGAGAGCAAAGCGATGACAAAGTTTCTTGGTGAAACCGTGGTGCCGGTCGAACAATCCCCTTTTGCGGGATTCAATACCAACGACTGGATTCTGTACTTTCTCGAACGGTGGGGCTCGGTTGACGGCGCCCACCACAAGGCCGACCTCCTCGACCAGATCGCACAAATCGCCCACGGAACCGCAGTGGAGATCCGTCGGGCAAAGTGGTCGAGCGGAAAAGGCGAATGGCGGGTGTCCCTCCCCGACCCTTCCTCCGCGTACAAAGCGTGGGTCAAGAGGCATCCTCTCAAGGAGGAGGACTAGCATGGCCCTCCTCGACACCGTTTCCATCAGCCGACCCGATTCCTGCAATCACTGTGATTTCGGCTACGACGACTCGGATGAGGGTCCGATGTGTACTCTTGCCGGTCATCGACGTGTTCACGTTTTGAATCCCGGCGAGCGCATCGGAGGCAAGGGCAAATATTTCTATGTTGACAACCCGGCGGATGCCGAGCGCCTGAAGTACGATTGCGGTTTCGTTGAAAAGAAGAAAGGAGTCTAAAATGGCAATCATCATCACCCTGAATCAGAAAGGCCTTCGCCTCAACGCGGTCGAGAAGCAGATTGCCCAGATGTACCCCGAGGCTTCGGCCAGCGTCATCCGCAAGGACTCCGTCACCTCCCGGCCCGACCGGTTCGCCGAGGCCATGAGAAAGGTCTCCGAGGCCCTGGCCGAAGTCGAGAGCCTCAAGGATGAACTCCAGGAGTGGAAGGACAACCTCCCGGAAAACCTCCAGGACGGGGACAAAGCCTCCCAGCTCGAAGACGCGGTTTCAGCTTTGGAGAATCTCCAGAGCAACCTGGAGGAAGCCGAAGGCACCGATGTCGATTTCCCGGGGATGTTCTGATGGCTCCCTTCATCTCTCTGATGGAGAAGCCGGAAGTCTCCCATCCGGCCTACTGGGACCGGGTCCTCGTCCACAACAGCGAACAGGCCTTTCGGATGAATGACCTTGGTTTCAGGATCAACGTCACCCCCGAGGACGTCATCCGGTCCAAGCACCAGGAATGGACCGGCATGACGCTCGAACAGGTCTACACGTCCTACCTCCGCGACGACCTCTGCCTCCGGCCCCTGGCACGGGAACTCGGGTATTCCTACGATGACCTGGGCGCGGACACCGGAAAGTCCATCAAGTTCAAACGGGCGCTCGAGGACGAGCGGGAACTGATCATCTGCCCGTTCATGCGGGATTGGCACAAATGGTGGAGCGCCCGGACCTACGACGCCCAGGGCGACCCGGAGCGAAGTTCCGTCGCGGAATACGAGACCCTCGAGAAAGCTCTTCGAACCGAAACACAAAGGGAATGACGATGAAAGAGGTATGTATGAAAAAAATCTTTTTGGTCCTGGCCGGTCTGCTCCTGACCTCATGCGCCCCGCTCAAGCCTGACGGCTCGTTCGGGTCCGAGGTCTTTGTCGGGAGATTCCACGGCATCGAAGTTTACAAGGTCACGACCCCCGAGGGGGTCTCCCTCTACCTGGGCGTCGACCCGAGGTCCGGTGTTTTGTCGGTATCCAACCCGCAGGGCAAGACCCGGATCAACACCGTCGCCCCGATCAAGTGGGGGCCGTGACTTCATGAACCATGGACCCGACGAACCGCATCAGTACGAGGTCCGTCGCATCCGGGCCGGGGAGGACCTCCTGTGGGGGGTCTTCCGCCGGGAAGACGACGGAGACGTCCTGGAGGCCGGATGCACCAGCCGGGCGCTGGCGAGGGAGGAGCACCGGCGTCTCCGCGAACGGGACAGAAACTCTCGCTGAAAAAAAAATAATCAGGTGGAACCCGATTCTCTCTTGACGAATCCAGCCTGTCGGGTTAGATTGAGGGTGTAGGGCGCTACGGCGCAAGGAGAGCAAAATGAACCAGAAGCAGTTCGACAAATCATCCCTCAAGAACGTCATGACCGTGGAGCAAGCTCAAGCCCAGGGTTTCCAGTGCCTGGACGCCTCCTGCTCTGAGAGCGACGCTACCCGCGCCGCCCAGCTCGAGAAGCTGACCGCCAAGTACGCCCCGTTCTTCCACGTGGCCGTCGCGGTCCGGACCACCAGCCTGAAGACTTTCAGCGCGTACCCCGTGTTCATCCGCATCCGGGCGTTCGACCGGACGCTCTCGGTTCTCGACCAGACCTTGGAAGCCAAGCGGGCCGAAGTCGTCGCCCACATGGTCGAGCGGGCCAAGGATTTCGTGGACCGGATTTTCGCTGACCTCGCCAAAGTCGGCAACGACCTCAACCTCTACGCTCCCTATCCCAACAACGCCCGGTCGTACAGCTACCGCGCCGAGGTCGACCGGCACAACTTCGTGATGCACCTCACCAGCCACACCGGCTCCTACACCGGCTCCTTCAACAAGGACCGCGACGGGAACCACATCCCCCAGATCGTGACCCGCGACGACGCCAAGGTCGCCAAGTACCTCGTCCGGGCTGAGGAAGACGCCAACGCGGACTTCGACTCCTTCCTGGTCAAGCTCGCCGGAAAGGTCGGCCAGGTCACCGAGGCGACCCTCGACGGCACCTACCTGTGGAACCACTCGGTCCTGACCGTCAAGACCGAGGCCGGGAAAACGGTCAAGTGGATGACCCAGATGATCCTGAACGTCAGCGTCCTCGGCAAGCTGTTCAACCAGTGGCCCACGAGGAAAATGTCTGCTCTTTGAAATGTAAGCCTTTAATATGGTCAAACTCACCTCGAAGGTGCAGTCGAAGGTGAGTTGTACTTAGTCCAAGTTCTTTGCAGGCCTTATTCATGGAGGAGTATTCGATGCCTGTTTCCAGGCAGATGACAGCTAGGCTTCTTTTTTCAGCTCCCAGCAGTTGGGTGCTGTGCGATATGCCAACATCACGGTTTCTCCAAGATTTGACCATGTTTCGCTTGGCCTGTTCTGTGTGTCTGGTTCCGGTTCGACGTTTCAAAGATTCCGTATGCCGACGCTTGCCGTCAGCGCTCATCGGTCGGGTTTTCCCTCTCTGCGACTCAGAAAGTTTCTTGCGAGTCTCTTCCGTGTGCAATCCCCGACGACCGCCTTCTTTTTTGTTGTAGCCTTTGTCAGGATTGCAGGCGTCAGCCTCAGAAATTATTTTTGCTTCTAGCTCGTTGAGTTTTTGAATGATGTGGTTTTCGTCTGGGGATAGCTTTTCGAGGATAGTGAAAGTGAATCCGTCCACGCCGTATTTGTTGAACGCGAACTTCAGATGGTCGTTGTGACACGCCCCGCTCTTGTAGCCAAACCACCGACTGTAAATGTTTATACTTTGACCGATATAGACTTTCCCGTTCGTCTTGTTCCGGATTTCGTATATGCCGATAATTCTTTCCACTCTAGAATAGTCTAGCGTGGAAGCACGGGGCCTGGCTCCCCGTGAACTTTTTTCAAGGGTGGCAAGTAATGAACTTCACCTTCGACGTGGTGGAGGCCGAAAGGCTTCCGCCGACCCGGAACGATGCCTTGATCCATGAGCCGGATGAGGGTGTCGTTCAGGTCACGGTGAACACCCTGGTGCCTGTGTTCGACGGTTCCAGGACCGCCGACCTGTACTACAAGGATGGGTTCGCCAAGCAGGCCTGGGTGACGGAGATTGCCCTTCGTCGCCGGTTCCCGCTGTCCTACCCCAAATAATTTCTTTCAAGGAGCAAAAAATGAAAACGAACGGAGACATGCCCTGGGCCGACCTCAAGGTCGCCTTCGAATTTACGAGCGACGTGTCTGACTTTTGCGCCTGGGCTGACAAGGCGGTCCTCCCTCTCGGGTGGACCCTGGCGGGCGCTGTGGTGTCCAACGGCCTCGGACTCGCCACGTTCCAGGTGGCCGGATCTCTCAAGGAGAACGACGGCAAAGCGGTTCTGTATTCCATGAAAAGGGCGGGTCTGTCATGAAAGTTCGCATCACCTATCCTAATGGCCAACAGGTCGTCTACCACCGCGTCGTCGACGCGTGCGTCACCGTGATGGAGTTGTACCGCAACGAGGCGCCAGGCCCCCTGGGCAAGCCGTGTACAAAGAATTTGATGGCCTACACGGACCGGGTGATCGTCGAGAAGATCGACCACGCCGTCTACTGGACGCCGAACCTGATTCCGGCCCCGAGGGTGCAAGCGTGACCCTCAAGGCGACCACCGTCAACGTCGACAAAAAGCTGGTCCTCAGGCTTCTCGAAGTCAACCTTCCGGGGGAACTGGTGGTGGCGTTGGCCAGTTCCCTGGGGGAAACCGATGAACAGATCACGCAAAGGTTGAAAGAACGAACCGACACCGAAATGCGAAACCTGGGGTGGACACAATGACCCGCCCGGCGACCGCCGTCACCAACGGTTACGAGAAGGTTCCCGAAGGCTCGTTCCACCGCTGGAACGACATCAAGATGACGGCTCGGGACTTCCGCCGGGACCACCCGGACCTGTCCGTGATCTGCGTCGTGGACTGCGGGTTCTACTACCTGTACGCCAAGCCCAAGGGCGAACGGCTCCAGGACAAGTACGAGCGGACTTTGGTCGAGGTCCTCTCGATGGAAATTTCTTTTTCCGTCAGAGATAAAATTCGAACGGCGCTGGGTCTCGGACTTGAAGCGCGAGAGGAGAAAACCATGGAAACGAAACTGGTCATTTTTCGGCACGAGCCGAAGCAGAAAACTACAGCGAAAAGTTTCGGCCTGAACTCCGAGGAGTGGCACGCCAAGATGACGGGAAGCCTCTTGGCTTTCTGTTCCGGGGATGAGACCAATATGGCCGACACCTTCGTCCGGATGATCAAGGACGACGTGTTCACCGGCTCGGAGCTGATGGCGCTCGCTCTCATCGGCTGGAAGTCTCCCCTCGACACGATGCGGATTCTCCAGGACCCGGAGATGCGGGAGCTGGGCGCCATCGGCGAAGACATGTTCAACGAATTCATGAAGCGCCAGTGAAAGAAACGCTTGACAGGTCCGACCCGTCGGGTTAGATTGAAACCGTAGGAGAGCAGAAATGAACCAGACCATGACCCTGACCGGCGACCTAACCCGCTTCGTGACCGGCGCCCTGAGGAGCGAGGACTTCATCCTTGTCGAGACCATGCTCGCGGACGGACCCTCTACGAAAGTCGACTCCGCCCTCGTGCTGGCCGTCACCACGCTCGCCAGCCGGGACAGCATGACCCTTGAGGACGAGGCGCTCGCCGTCCTGCGCCGGGTCTGCACCTTGGACCTGATCAGCCGGAACAAGCTCGGCAACCTTCGGGATCGGATCATCGCCTTGTTCCTCTCGGGAGGCTCCAAATGAAAAAGGGAGCGTGCCTGGCCCTCGTCCAGACCTTCAACGGCAAGCCTTTCCTCCTGATGGGTCTTCGGACCTTCGGGATGGGAAAGGGCGAGTGGACCCTCCCCGGAGGCGGGTACGAGCATTCCGACAAGTATTTGGCCGTGACCGCCGTCCGCGAGTTCTTCGAGGAGACCGGCCTGACGATCACCCCGAAGACGGCGGGCCTCCACCTGGGGCGCGAAGCCTACACGGTGGACGTTCCGCTCCTGTACCGCTGGAAGACCTACAAGATCGAGGCCCAGATCGTCGACGCGTCGGTCGACCTCGGCACCTGGTCGAAGCCCTCCTCGGAGTTCCTCCAGGTCCGGTTCTTCGCCCTCGACGACCTCCCGGGAAATACCTACCACGAAACCCTCCGGGCGCTCCGGTTCTTCGGCTTGGCCCATCGGACCGGCGCGAGCCTGACCTTCACCGAGGTCGAGCTGGAAATTGCCCTCCGCGCAAAAGCCAGGTCCCAGGACAAGCCGGTCCACCACCGAGCCAGGCGCAAGACGAGCCGGACGGTCAAGGCCCACGGAAAGCCCTGGAAAGAGCTGACCGCCGAGGAACGGTACGCCCGCCTGGGCCGGGTCCCCACCCAGTACATTCTGGACACGGTCGGAGGCGCCTGGCCCGACCCCAAGAAAATCGTCCACTCGAAGTCCGGCCTGACGCCGGTGAGAATCCGCTAACCAAAAACTTTTTTTCATGAGGAGAAAAAAAATGGACAGTCCTTTTTCCAGAATTGAAGTCATCAAGACCGTCCGCGAACTCGGCCAAAATCCGGATTTCCCCCATGCGGTGCCGTCATGAGGAGGCACTCGATTTTGAGGGAATTCCTGACCGGCTTTCTCCCGAGCCTCCTGGGGTTCCTGGTCCTCGCCTCCTTGTCGGTGGCCGGACTCCTGGCGATGATATTCACACCCTATGGATTTTTCGGAGCGGGCGCGTTCCTGATCTTCGGATACATGGCGAATTTTGTGTGGTGGCTGACCGCCGAGGCTTTTCATGATCTGACCTGGAACTGGAGGAGACAGCGATGAAGTACCGCATGATCGACGAGGAGTCCTGGAACAGCCTCTACAGATACCTCGACTCCAAGAGCGAGACCCGGATGCTGGCCTCGGCTGTCCGCGCCATGCCGGAAGTCCCTGACTGGACTCCAGCACATATCAAGCCCGAGAAAGACGGGTCGTACCTGATCGTCGACATGGGGTCTGTCGAGCAAGGATATTACAGCCAAGGTCAGTGGTTCGACAGCGTCAGCGAGAGGGCGAAAGGCGTCACATGGTACATGCATCTTCCCGACCCGCCAAAGGAGGCGATATGAATAAGAACTTAGTTATCCCTGTTGAGCTGAGGGATATAGCCCTGGAACTCGTGGCGTGGAGCGGTGACCATGTGTCTGCAGAAGCCCTTCGCGCCCTCCCCGAGACGCTGGATCTGAGCAAGGTGGAGCCTCATTGGTTTCCCGAAAACGGATCGACTGGGTATGCCAGAGCGTACTTGCTTCGTGAAGATCTCCAGCGCGTCGTCGCTCCGGTGACCGACAGCCCGCCGAGTGGACTCACCATTGAGCAATTCAACTTTGCCCTGGAAGTTGCTTCTGGCTACCGGAGCGAGAGGGCGGTTACAGCGTTCAACAACGATCCGTTTGTTCATCAGATGGCTTCTGCTATGCAGTACCTCCGCACCGCCCCCCAAGCTCCTGCCGGGTACTCGCGGGAGCAGATGAGGGAGGCTGTTGACAGGGTCAAGGACCTTTACAGAAACGATGACGGGCAAGCATGGGACGAGGCGAAGAAGTTTCTGGAGAAGATTGGTGAGCATGATTTTCTGGCTTCGACCAAGGATCTACGGTAGCTGGGATGATAAAACGTTTGGAGTATCTTCTGCACGGAATACTAACTGGGATGGTCATTACCATAGTTGTTTTCCCAGTAGTTTACATCGTTCACCTATTACTCATAAGGTAGCTTTTCCAAGGGAGGAAAATAATGAACGAAGAACTTATCGACAAGGTCGCTGAGAAGATCGCCAGGCGATTGAGCGACACCTATCACGGGGTTTCTCAGGAGAGCTTCGAGGGACATTTTTTGCTTCAGGCCCACGCATTACTGGGTGACATTATTGAGTACCTAGACAACCTACCAGAAGCAAAGGTAGCGGTATGTGAGGATGGTAGTGAGCCCAACTCTCCCATCAACCCGGATCTTCAGGGAGATATATGTATCCAATTCGACGACGACCCCCCTCAGTTGATTGGCACTCTTGATGGGAAGGAAAAGAAGAGCTTCCAGTTGTTTATCAACGACATAACCGGCTCCATCCAGTTCAACGACCTAACTACGGGCAAGTCCATGCGACTTTTTGGGAGGAAGTCATGAACACCGATACCATCTGGGTGGGAATCGTATTGCTGGCAATATTGATGTTCATACTTGGTTATGGTCTGGGAAGGCGGTCAAGATGACAGCAGAAAACATCGTGCAAGAGTGGTACAACGAAAACGGCAAAAAAGGTAGACACGAAGATTTTACCGACCTCGCCCGTCGCATCGAAGCCTACGCCGAGGCACGGGTAGCGGGACTGCGGGAGGCGCTGGAGAGGATTGCATTTAAGGACAACATGGAGCCATGGTCATGCGAAATCGCCCGTGAATCCCTCGCCTCCACACCGTCGAGGCTGGTGCAGGTGGGGTGGAGTGACAAGTACGGGGCGGTAGTGGACCTAGATAGGATTCGTGGTGAGGGCCGAGATTGGACTCCCGTCTACCGATTTGCCGGGGAGGGCAATGAAAAAGGAGACGTTGATGCTTGAAAAAACGTCGAGCGAGGAGGAGAGCATGAAGTACATCATGTTCAATAGCGGGGAGTTTGTCGTGCTTCCCAAGAGCCAGAGCCACAAGGACGTCGTTCTCTCGGGGAGGGTTCCGGTATCCGCCGGGTTCCTGGAACTCCACTTCACCCCGAAAATGGACGGGTCGCTCAGGCTCTCGGTGAAAGTCTGGGGCTACAGCGAGTCCCTGGGCCTGGACGCCGACGAGCGAGACGCCCTGGTCATCCACACCTTCATCCAGGAAGGCGTTCACAGCAGTTGGAAATCCTGAGGGAGGGCGATGTGACCGAGCTTGAGGAAAAGAAAAAGAATTCTCGGGAGAAACAAGCTCGTTGGTTCCAGAAAAATCGGGAACGAAAGCTCCAGGAAAATCGGGAGCGGTACTGGGCCAAGGTCTCCTTGGGCCTTTGCACCGTCTGCGGACAGCCGACCGACAACGAGGCGAGGGTGTGTCCCTCGTGCCGAGAAAAGAAGAAGACCAGGAGCAACTCGTGACTGACAAAAGATCCTGCTACAAGATTTCTTTCTCCCAGGTCGACGGGTGTCTGGCCTTCTCCAAGCGGACCTGGCTGACTCAGGAGGAGAGGGGGGAGGGCCCCCTCCCTCTCTTGGCCTACGCCCTCAACGCCTACGACTGCGGGGAGTGGGATCTGGTCGCCCCTGGCCGGGTTCTCCTCAGGGGGTCGAGCCACGGCCCGGGAGAGCTTCTGATGGACTTCCTTGTCTCCAAAGACCGGATGAGGCCAGGAACAAGGATTCCCGCCGAGTGGTCCGGGCGGGTCCATCTCCCCAAGGGATCGTTGATTCGTTCCGGGGGACCACGGGGGGATTTCTACGTCAAGGGGACGATCACGTTCAAGCCGGTGGATTTTTTTCAAGGAAATATTCCTGGCGAGAATCTCCCGGGGCGAAACCCCCACCTCCGTTGGCAAGGCGAGGGCCGGTTCTGGCACTACTGCGACCTCAACGACGTGCCGGAAATTCTCGAGTGGTGGGTCTCGACCAAGAAAGTTCTGACCTCCGTGTGACAAGGGGGCCTCCGAAAAGACTATTCTATCGGAGGCTCCGATGTCCGACCCCACCGCGATTGTCACGCCCAACCTCACCATCGCGTTTGCCGATTTCGAACAAGTCCTCGTGCCTATCGGGTATCCGCTCCTGACCGAGGAGGACTTCCCCATCTCGTTCGAGGACATCGCCCGCCTTTGCTTTCAACCGGCGTTCGACCAGTACATGCGATACAACCCCTTCCATTTCAAAACCTACCAGACCGTCGGCCTGTCGTTTGACATCCCTTTCCCAAGCGTTGACGTCTACGGGGTCGTGGACTCCCGCATCTCCGCGTACCAGGCGGCGGGCAACGCGATGACGGGGAACTTCTACAACGACGTCAGGTTCCTTTCGCCCCTCGGCCAGTTCGCTGGCGGTCGGAACGGCTTCCCCATCAACAGGGACACGCTCTTCATCCAGGAGACCGACGCGAGGACCTGGGTCAACATCCGGAAGGCCGGACGACTGGACATCGACGAGGACAACCGGCTTGTTCATGGATCCAGCTCCTCCGGGGGCGAATTGGAGATGACGTGGGCCGTCAAGAAGCACGACTTCGGTGCGGTGCCTTTCTCCAAGAAAATCGACGTCATCCGGCTGGCCCAAGCGAACCTTCTCCGGTTCATAGGGATGCTCGACTCCCAGCAGGAGAACAACACCGGCGTCACGTTTGATTCCAGCTCTTTCCTTTCTCGAGCTGATGAACTCGAAACCTCCGTTCTCGGAAAGTGGCGGAGTAAGACAAAAGCAATAATTTTGAGATAGTCTTTGGTAGGGGACTATTCTTGCATGGATGCTTTTCTTAACAAAGTAAAAGAACACAAAATCGAAAATCCGTTTTTGGATTTGTATATTGACTTGGTAGGATCAATTTCAAAAAAGCGCCCTAGAAATAAAGGTTGTGGCTTCTGTCGGCATCACATTTTGCCAATTTCTCTTGGAGGGATGCGGGACCTTAAAGCTGATCCCTCGAACATTGTGCCGTTGACTCATGCAGAACATCTGAGATCGCATTTCCTTTTGTGGAAGGGTCTGCGGGGGACTACCCTAGACCCTAAGAACAGCATGGCTTATGCGCTTCATCTGATGACCACGCAACGGCTTGAGTTGATAACCTTAGAAAACATCGGCTTCATCGAAGACGACTACACTGTTTTTCAAGAGGAGTTGCGTCAGGCTCGAAAAAGCAGAAGACATACTTCAGAGGAAATAGCCAAGCGCACAAAATCCTTGGAGGCCACGAAAGACCTTCGGGCCGAAAACCTTAGAGGTCGAAAACCTTTATGGAAAAACGGGGCCCGAAAAATGGCGAGACCCAGTTCGCCCGAGTGGCACCGTCTGCTTGAGGAGGGTTTTGTCCCTCAAGAGGGGCATGTCTCAACAGGTGTTAAACGCTCCGCTGAATTTAAGGCACGTCGGTCTGAGTTGTCCCTCGGCAATAAATTTGCGGAAGGAACAATTAAGTTGTCCAAAGAAGGCTTTCCCGATGTTTGGACAAAACGCGACAGCATGGAGTTCGGAATCCTGCTTGCAGACGGGTATGTCCTACCCAAGAAAACGGCTCGAAACAAAGAATACGCCCGTCGAAATCAAAAAAGTCCAAAATGTAAACTAACAGATGAAGAGTTCGCTTCTTTTGTAAAAGAAAAAAACACCATCAAACTGATGAAGCCAGGCGAGGTTCGAGCTTTACCCATCCTGGGGTCAGTTTATTGGATGGAACTTCTTGAACGAGGTTATCAACCAAGTCCATTTTTCTATCGTCGGTACGCGACAACAGTGGAAGCTTTACTTACCGGAACAGTACACTTCGCTGAAAAACCTCCCGTGGATCGACGCAACCTCCGTCGTTTGGTACGAGGTGCCCACAAGACAAATGTTGATCCGTCATCGCCAAAGTTTGCACAGCTTCTCGCGGAAGGGTACCAGACGGTCGAAAGTTTCGAAGCTGAAAAGAAAAAAAATCAAAAGACTCTTTTTCGGCTTTTTCTAGGGGATGAAGTACGTCGGGTCGAGTTTGAGTCACCAGCTTGGGTTGAAGCGGTGGCTCTCGGTTTTTGGATGACCCCTCGCTTGGCAAAGAGATTCAAATTGAATCGTGCGGACTATTCTATTGTAGGGTAGCCAAGATTTTTCTTTTTTAATTTCTTTCTAGGAGTACAGCATGGTCATCATTCGAGAAGGCGTTTGGTCCGGACGCCCCTCCCTCACAAAAGAGGAGGAGTGGGTTCTGGTCGTTTGGTGCGGTTTGAAGTCCTTCGCCCGAAAAGAGGAATTCATGAATCCCAGCTCTTGCGCCAACGGGTACAGGAAATGGACTCGGCTCAAGGTCATCAACGGGGAAGGCTGGACCTGGGACATCGACTCCACCCAGTACGTGCCCCACATGACCCAGCTTTTCGGGTCGATGGAAAAGGCCTGGTCGACTCTGGTCGCCAGTCTCTCGGCCAAGGGTCTTTTGAAAACGAATAGCGCCGGAATCAGCCAGCTTACCCCCAACGGGGAGACCATCTTCAAAGTGCTGAAGGCATGACCGTGCCACAGCAAATTTCTCAGGGAAAATACCTGAACCTATTTGTCTCGGACTTCGGGTACGAGTATTGCCACGACCGTACCGGCGAGCTGGTGGCAGTCCTTCCTTTCCGTATCCGGGATGGAGGCCTTGAGATTTCGGGCCGGTTCGAACCCCGGACAGCCTGGGGAGGGGAGGGGTCAGCCCACCTCTCCTCGGTCACCGGAGGCGTAGAACCCGGCGAGGCCCCCCTGGACGCGGCCGTCCGGGAACTCTGCGAGGAGGTCGGCGTCGAGGCCGAGCCAGCCGACATGATCGACCTGGGAACCAGCGCCAACGCGAAGGCTCTCGACACGAAAGTTTTCCTCTACGCGGTCGACCTCAAGGATACGGAAATCCTCCGCAACGGCCTGGGTGACGGGACAGCCGGGGAAAAATCTTCGTGGAACGAATGGGTGGGCTTTTCCACTATTCTTGAGACAGCACCCGACCCTCTTTTGTACGTCCTGTTGCTACGCCTTTTCGCCGTCCTGAAGCCGACGGTCGAGTTTTGAGTTAGGAGAAAAACGATGAGAACTTTCGCCGAGAGCCAAATGTTCGAAGAACACCTGTTGACGGAGTGGGCCGAGGGGAACACGTACAACGTCCTCGACAAGATTTTCAAGGTCGTCACGAAAAAGACCGGGCTGAAGTTCAGCATCTCGCCCTACCCGAACAAGATCCAGAACGAGTACGGCACGTTCCTGGCCTACGACGTGGGCATGACCGGCCACACCGGCAAGCGCCGTCTCCGCCTGAACTTCGACCTCGGCGCGTCGGCGGAGCTGGCCAACATCGACATGTGGAAAAATCCCCGCAAGCAGTTCCCCCTCAAGACCCTCAAGCTCAACGGCTTCGGCATCGTCAAGACCTTCGAACAGGTCCTCGCCTTCCTCCAGGACCGGCTCGAGTACGCCACGGTCATGGAAGCCGTCACGACGGGAAAGGTCCCCAAGTGGGAGGACGTCATCGCCGAGCTGTTCGACAGCGACGCCGCTTTCCAGCGTGCGTGCCTGGACTCCAACGGTCCGGACTTCAACGCCATCGCGACCGTCGCCAACGCCTTCATGAAATCCCATGGCGGGAACAAGCAAGTCGACATGGCGGGCCTCCCCAAGCGCATCAAGACCTTCCTGTTGAGCCGGAACCTCGGGTCCAAGGCCTCCAACGTTCCGGTCGCCACGGTCGTTCCGCCTCCGAAAAAGACCGTGGTGTATGCTGACCCCGAGCGGGCCAAGTTCGCCGAGGTCGGTGCCATCACCGGACCCAAGCAACTGTTGGACAAGTTCAAGCGCCGGGTCCGGTTCATCTGCGCGGGCGTCGAGGGCTTCTACATGACCATCGCCTACGGCAAGGGCGGTGTCGGCAAGGACCACATTGTCGCCGAGATCGCCCGGGAAGAGGGGACCTCGATCTACATGCCGACCATCGCGGCTGGTGCCAAAATCGGCCTGGCGACCGAGCTGTTCAACCACCGCACGAACGAGGTCATCGTCCTCTCCGACAACGGCGCGTACCTCAAGGATCAGACCTCCATCGACATCCTCAAGATCGCGTTCGACAACAAGCCCTCGCGGACCATTACCCTCCCGGAGACCTCGGCGATCACCGACCCGATCACCAAGGACAAGGTGACCTCGTTCGAGTTCACCTCGCGGGTCATCTTCCTGTCCAACAACGAGGCCCTGGGTTCCGAGCCCGGCCTCGACGCCATCCGAAGCCGGGCGGGCAAGAACGCGGGCGTGTTCCCCCTCCTGTTCACCGACCGGGAGATCCTCGAGTACATCGGGACCCAGCTCGACAGCATCAAGGCCTCGGGCAACATCGTGGTTCCCCTGGCCGACAAGCAGGAGCTGTGGGACTTCCTTTACGGATTCTACCAGGACAACGCGGACACCAATTTCGACGTGGACTTCCGAACGTTCATGGAATGTCTGGTCTACCAGCGGATGTTCCCGAACGACAAGGACGAATGGAAGCAGTACGCCTACGACGCGTTCAACAACTCCAACCGCAAGAGCTGACGTTCGACCAAAAACGAGGACACCGACATGAAACGACCCGACACCTTTGAGCTTGAAGAAGACATCGTAGGCGACAAAATCGCCTACACCTACCATCGCACCGACAAACAATGGGTCCAGTCCGTCATCGACAACGGCTGGAAGCCCGGCACCGGCGACATGTACGGCGTCGGCCTCTATACCTGCTGGGACCTGAAGGACCAGCTCGACGGCACTTGGAACCCCCACAACCCCATGTTCAGGCGTTACGGAGATGGCGAGACCATTTTCAAGTTCCGGGTCGACATGAAGGCCCGCATCCTGCACTTCGACTACAACATGGCGAAAAGACTTTTGGGAAAAAAATATTCCATCGTCGACCAGCTCGTCGCCCTGGGGATCTATCCCGATGCCAAGAAGGTTCCGGAGTTCTGGAACAAGGTCCATGAGTTTCTCGATACCCGAGACCCGAAAGAGAACTCGGCGTTCATGGTCGTTGGAGCCTGGTGGAACGGTCTGAACCACGGCAACTGGGGCGGATTCAACCAGAGGGCGGTTGGGTTCGGCGTGGACTTCCTGGTCAACTCCGTCGCGAACGTCCGGAACGCCAACGAGAAGTGGCGCATCGCGGGCGTGACCTACGAGGGAGACAACGACCACAAGGTCCTGCTCATGTACGACTTCATGAGCGTGATTCCCATCGCCTACACCCAATCCGACAAAACCGGCTCCCATCTGGTTCCGGTCGTCACGGACCAGGACGCGGCCGAGGCCTCCGCGAAAGGCGTCGCTCCCGTCCCCAAGCTCTGGCACCGCCTCATCAACATGCGGGACATCAAGACCTCGATGAACGCCACGGCGCTGGACAAGATGAACAACCCCAAGGACCTGGTGAACAAACAGTATCCGATGGGGTCCATCAAAGGCCTCCGCACCGACTGGAACGCGCCCGACATCGGGGTGAACGCTCTCACCAGGCTGACCAAGGACTTCCCCTGGACGCAAGCTCCCATCGCCGTATTCTCGGACGCGGTTTTGGACGTGGAGGGCGCGAACCTCCACTTTGTCGAGGGAACCTGGAAAGCCGGAATTTTCAAAGGCGTCGAGTTCGGCTCCCAGCAGGGCTGGTCCCTGGGAAGCAACGTCGACAACAAGGCCGTGTTCTACGGGAACCGGATGCGGATGACCGGGCGCATCAACGGCGGAATGCCGGTGTTCTGGGGCGTCATGGCCTCGGGCGTGTTCGAGAACGGTCGGTTCTGCGGAAGCTGGAAAGGCGGACGAATCGACCTGGACAACACCGTCTGGGACGACCGCTACGCGGATATGACCGGGACCCGGTCCTCCCTCGGCACGGCTCGGGTCGGCGTCATCACCCACAAGATGTTCACGTTCAAGGGCAAGGACACGGTACCCACCCATGGCATGAACACGATGGCAGATTTCATGAACGAGCCTGAAAACCAGGGCCTTTTCGTCGGCGTCCGATACATCTCCGCCGACGGAAAAATGTACATCATGGACGCCACCGGCTCGAAAGAAATTCCTCTGGTCGAAACGAAGGACGCCCGACGGGACGTCATCCTCGAAGGCACCGGCTCCGGCGTGGTGAAGGGCCAGCTCTTCGAGAATATGTTCAAGGTCCAAAGCCTTTCTCCCGCCGACCAAGACCTCCTGTTCGCGACGTTCGAGAAATCCTACATCGACGCCACCGGCGCCGCTTTCTCCCGCAACGATTTCCAGTGGCGGGCTGAGGGCTGGGAGTTTTACGGTTCGGTCGAAGGCGGTGTCTCCGTTCGTCGCCAGAACTCCGGAGGCCTCAAGATGACCTCCTGCTACGGGGACATCAAGGAGATCACGGCTGGCTTCCGGGACATGATCGCCAAGAATCCCGGCGTCATCATCTGGGGTGTCATGCCCCAGGATCTGTGCCGGGCGCTCGAGTTCCTCACGCGGTCCACCAAGGACTTCAAGCGCCTTCCCGGCGTTATCGTGAAGATCGCCTTCCCCTACCTTGCCAAGGCATTAGGGATGCACGGGGCCGGTGCCTCGGTCGGTCTGGACGGAGGCGTCACGGTGGACACGCCCGCCGGTCCGATGAAAAAATTTTTAATCGGCAACAAAAACTATTTCGACTTCCTCAAAGATGGCATCGAGAACTCGGACACCACGAAACTCCCGATTCCGGCTCCTGTGATAAACACGTTGAAAGGTATGGTAAACCTCCTCCTTTAGTAATACACTATAGGCATGATTACCAACATCAAGCCGCAGTTCATGTTTCTTGACCAAGCAAAAGAACCCCACCGGTCCCGGTACATCAAATTCATTGATTCCAGGGCGGGTAGGGTTCTTTCTGTTTCCGACCCCAAGGATGACCATCACATCCAGCCCCGGTCTTTGGGCGGGACTGACACCCTAGAAAACCGCATCGTGCTTTCCGCCCGAGAACACATGATTGCCCACATGATGCTTTGGAAAGCTGTCGGGGGAAAGATGACCAATGCTTTTCATTTCATGGCGCGAGGGATGACCCGGATGTCTCGCGCCTGGGTCCATATCCCTTTCTCGATTTACAACGCGGTCATCCAAGCTCAGAGAGAAGAGCTTTCTCGGGACAACCATCAAACCGGAAAAAAACGAACGGATGAAACCAAAAGAATAATGAGTAAAAACCGTTTAGGAAAGATTCATATGACGGACGGGGTCAACTTCCGACTGGTCACCGAAGAGAAGGCTTTGGACCTAATCGACCAAGGTTGGACTTTCGGGATGGGGGATAGAGTGTCTCAGGAAAGACAAGTTCGTGTCGCAAAAGCAAAAACGAATGGAACGTTCAAAAGTCATGACGGCTCTTCGACACGAGGCAAAACGGGAGTAACCATCAACGGAAAAAAACAATATGTAGACCCAGACAAGGTTCCTGCGGAAGCAAAACCCATGATTGGTCCCAACGCGGGTCTTATCCCAATTACAAAAAATGGTAAGTCTAGGAGGGTAAAACTAGACCTCGTCGAACAGTTTTTAACAGAGGGGTGGGTTCGAGGGGTCGCTAAAAGAGAGACTGCAACCACTGATGAATACCGAGAAAAAAAGAGTCAAGAAATGATGGGTCGAATCTGGGTAAAAAAAGACCAGACACAAATGCGTATCACGCCAGACATGCTGGACGACGCTATCTCGTCCGGCTGGGTTAAAGGTCGTCTGCCTTCCGCTAAATTAACAGCCAGTCGGTTAGCCAACCTTGAGAAAGCACGGGAGAACAAGGGTCCAGTGACTGAAGAAACGAAAGCGAAAATGTCAGCGGGACAGAAAAAAAGATTCGGCGACCCCGTGGCACGGGAACTCCTGAGTCTTTCCAAAATGGGCATACCTATGCACCCGGACACACGGAAAGCCCTTCATAGGGCCAATACTGGACGAACCTGGTCGACGGAAGAGCGGGAGAAGCGATCTAAAAAAAAGACTATTCTTGAGTAGCGTCCCTCTTGCTCTGAGAAAGGAAAAAACATGAAACTTGTCGAACGGAAAAAAACCAAGAGCGAAGCGGGGCCTGGTTCCTTCGGGGACCGCTTCTCCTCCGCCGAAGAAAAGCTCATCAAGGACGTGGCCGAGGCTACCGACCGCAACGACCACTCCGGTTCCATCCGGCTGGTGGCCGAGTTCCTCGGGTACAAGCAGATCGTCAAGGTCCTTGACGCCATCAAGGTGATCACCGACTTCGAGGGACAGCTTCCCTCGGAAATCGGCGAATACCGGGAAAAGATGCGGGCACGGGTGATGACCCTTCTGAAAAAGGACAAACCCGCCCTGTATACCGAAATCAACGATGCAATGTAAAAGGAGTCGCACCATGACACTGATCGAAAAGAAAAAGACCCAAATGTCCGAGATGGACGTCGCGAAAGACTTTCAGAAGAAAGATGTTCTCAAGCTCATCGAGCTTTTGAAGGTCCTTTCCGACCCCGGCGTGAACCCCTCCATGAGGGTCACCCTGCGGGACAACGAGACCGGACTCTGCATGGTCGAGCCTGACGCCAAGTTGAGCCGAGGGCACCTCAGCGGAACCGGAACCGCCTACTGGAACGGAGGCAACCAAATCCACCTCAAGGCGGCGCTCGGAGGCTCCATCCAAGTCGACCGGGACAAAGGCGTCGGCTTGGTGTCCTTCGCTCTCGGCTCGACGGGTTCCATCAACGTCTTCTTCTACGGAAGGTTTCCTCTGGGAATGGGTTTGACCCAGGTTTTCGGCATGAACGTCTGACAGGGGTATGAGGATGGTCAAGAAAAAAATTCTTACCCAAAGAAAAAAGCCCACGCACCGGAAGCAACCCTGGTTCTTCTACGCGGGCTTGGCCGTCCTCATCCTCGGCGTCGGTCTGACGGTCGGCTGGATCTCCGAGCTTTCGAAGCCCCGTCCAGTCGCCGTCAAGCAGACCCAGATGCTTCAGCAAGAAATGAAAGTCGCCCCGACCCTGACCGCCAAGGGTAGGGGGACCCCCCTCCCCCCTCCCGCCGAGACCGTGACCCCCGACGAGGTCCAGTCCTGGCTCGACGTGGTCACCGAGTTCCTGGGCGACCTGGCTGGCCTGTTCATGACGGCTGGCGGGGCGGTGATGCTCTGGCTCAACATCAAGGAAAAGAGGAAGGATTTGGCCGAGAAAGAAAAAGGCTGATCCATGCCCTCGCCCCTGGCCGGTAAGCTGACCATCCGAGACCTTCTTCGCATCACCCACCAGTACATGGGCAACCGGTTCGATTATGCGAAGAGGGATTTCGTCAAGCTCATCAAAATCCAAAGCGTTTCGGTCTACGATGGAAAGGCTCCAGGAAAGGCCAGGACGAAGTTCATAGTGAAGTCGCGGTCCACGCCGAACTACAAGCCGTACTTCACTGGCATCGACTCCAGAGGCCGTCCCCGGGGATTCCAGCGCCTCATCCACCACCAATACGATGTGACTGTTAGTCTCGACAAACTTTCAATCAACGTGCCGGTAAAGCTCCGTGTCGGCTCCGAGAAAAAACCTTTGTTTGGTCCAAAAACCAAGGCTCAGTTCGCACCCGGCCAGAAGCTCGTCATGAAAAACGGAAAAGTCATCCGGCGGGCAAAGCCCGGCAAGATGCTACGGGATGACCTGAATGTCCTTCGCGGCATAAACTTGGACCAGTTCTACAGGTTCGACTGGGTGTACTGGGAAAACGGAATCTTGTTCGGGAGGAACTGGGCGGCGTGGCCCCCGGTGAAAACGAATCCGCATCGGTACCCCGCGCTGACAAAACACGCTTTGACCGTGATCCTGACTCTCATAAAACTGGGGAAACTGAAAAGATGAATAGCGAAGATCTTCTCACAGACGACCTCATGTCCTCCCTCGAGGACATTCCCATCGAGGAAGAGGATCTGAAGGTTTTTGAGTTTGACGGTTTCCAGGTGGTCTGCTCCATCGAGCCTCTGACCAATGCCAAGACCTGGACTCTGGAGTTCGACCAGGACACGACCGAGGACCTCGACGAGGAGATGGCAATCATCCTGGAGGGAGACGGCGTTTGCTTTGACGAGGATTCCGCACTATTCTTGAGGGGGGATTTCGGAATCGAGTTTTCGGTTTCGGATCTGAACCGGTTGAAAGACCACCTGGCAAAAGAGGTACAGGATGATCCTGCTTGAAAAGAAAGTTCCTGTGAAAGAGTCGGCGGTCGAGTGGGGCGAGTTCGTTTCGTTCCTGACCGCCAACGCGACCAAGCTCGACTACGCCGAGTTTCAGAACGGACCCATGGCCTCCTGCCTCCAGGCGGCTCTCTACAACCAGGCCGTTGTCAGAGTCATGGGGACCAGAGTCCAAATCAAGGTCGGGTCGAATGTGAAGATCGACCTGTTCCAGCGGGACTACAAGAGCTTCACGGTCTCGGTCCAGGGCCGGATGATTCTGATCCGGGCCAGCATGGTCGACAAAAGAAATTTCGTTCAGTTCGTCGGAGAGTAACGATGCGAACCCCCCAGTCCGAAGCCCGAGAGCTAGTCCTCCTCACCATCAAGTGGGTCCACACCGGCTTTCACTTTTCCTGGGGGAACCATCAGTATTCGGCCAAGCTCACTGTCGGCCAGCTCGCCACCGTCCTCCAGAGGATTTCCGCCAAGGACGTCGCGAGTGTGCCCAAGAGCGTCAGGAAAAAGACCTACATCGCCATGGCCCAGGAAGCGAAAGCGGGAACCGACGAACAGGTCTGGGTATGGACCTCGGAGCTGAACAACCTCATCGCGTACATCCAGGTGTGCGCCAAGATTGAGGACGTCCTCAAGGAAACCGAGATCACCGTCTCTCCGTTCGAGATGGGCAACCTGGTCAAGCTGACGAAAAGAAAGCCCGACCAGATCCGAGAGCATCTGGCTCAGGCTGTCGAGCTGACCAAGGACTCGTTCGGGGTCCGGCTCCAGGATTTTTCTGAAAAAGAATTTTCCCATTGTCTGAGCGTCCTCGACTCGCTGATTGAAGCCGAAGAAGAGACCCGGAGAGACGAGGCCCGCAAGCCCTCCCTGGAAGCTTTCCTGGCCTCCGGCAAGAGCGCACGGGACTACATCGAAGACCTGACCACGACGAACATGGCGGGGTCTGAAACCATCCCCTTCCAGCCGACGGCCATGGACAAGAAAGCCGACGACCCGGGACAACTTGCCAAAGAGCTGACCCCGGATGCTGAAAAACTCGACAAGGAGGCAAGAGTATGAAACTCGTCGAACGAAAAAAGAAAGTCTCAGAACTCACCCTCGGCCAGAAGGGCACCGACATCGGACTCGACTCGGCAAAAGTTTTTCTCGGGTTCATGGGCGACCGGTACTCCGCGAACATCAAGTTCGACGGGGCGGGCTACCAAGTCATCCAGCTCAGAGATGTCCGGTTCATGGCTACCCGGGAAACCATCAAGGTCCCCGGCAAGGGCTACACGGTGGCGGACTTTGACATCGAAGGCCCGGAGTGGAAGTCCTACTTCTCCGTCCGGGGCTACACTGTCGTGGTGGACCTGTACAACCAGGCCAGGTCCTGGAACCTGGAGATCGAACTCCACACCCATCCGGCCGCCATCATGTCGGACATCGGCTTCCGGCTTCCCTCTGACGTCCAAGACTTCATCAAGAACCAACTTTAGGAGACTGCCATGACCTTGATCGAAAAAAAGAAATCTGTGAAAGAAGATGAAGATTTAGGGTATATCGAGTTCGCCTCTCTCCTGGATTCTTACTTTTCCCAAAGGAAAGTGACGAGTATTCATGTGGTGATGAAAGGATTCGCCATCCTAAGTGCCTCGCATGGTTTCAAATTCATGCCCAACCCCGCTTTTTTTCTTATCAAAGACGAATCGGGGAAAACCGCCTTTTCTTTTAAGGATTCTCCCGGTAACGAATATATTCGAATGAGGGATTCTCTGACGTGTCGGTGCCCCGGGAAATTCGTCCTGACGTTCTCGGTTCAGTTCAACTGATTTTTCTTTCTTCCGAGGAAACTTCCGCTAGTATGTAGGTATGAACCAACTAGCGGAAACCCCCGAAGAGCAGAAAATCCGAGAGGCTGACGAGGCGATGATCGTGGCCTACGTCAAAGACGTCGAAGCGACCCTCGCCCGGTACAACAACATCGGCGACCTAATCCGGGACTCCCACGTCCCCCTCGACAAGGTCTACCGGGCCATGGCTCAGTTCTACGACGTGAACAACAAGCTCGCCTCCGAGTACCAGCGGGCCAAGATGCACCACCAGTCCCTCGAGCGCCGGTACCAGGTCTGGTACGACAAGAAGTTCACCGAGGCCCGGCAAACCGTCATGGGCCTGTACTTCGAGGTCAAGGGATCCCTCAAGCCCTCGGTCAAGGAATACGAGATCCAGGTTCGGGTTTCCGACCCCCACGCCTACGAGACCTGGCAGACCGCGCTTCAGCTTGCCGAGGCGAAGGTCCAGTTCCTCCTCCGGCTCCGGGAGAACCTCGACCGGCACCACACGACCCTCAAGGAGCTTTCGGCCTCCATGCGGAGCGAGATCCGGGCGCTCCAAATCTCCGAGCCTTCCCAGGAGGGGACCCCCCTCCCCCCCTCCCCTCTGGGAGGAAGTTCAACCACGACACCGGCCCGGTTCAGGGGAACCCTCCACGGCTGATGACCTCCGGGGGACTATTCTTGCATGGCCTCCATGCAGGAAAAGCTCAACCAAGCCTCGATAAGCCGTTCCCGGAAACTCTTTGACCGCCAGATCAAACGCATGGGCACCCAGTCCAAGCTGGTCCGCATCAAAGAGGTCGACACCGGCTTCCGAACCGATGCCTCCGAGGTTGTCCTCGACCACGACATGATCGAGGGAGTCCTGGACTTCCCGCCCGAGATGCCCATCCTCCGCTCCCGCCTCTCCAGCGCCACCTCCAGCGAGCTGGGCAACGGGGAGCTTTCCATGTGGGACATCCTGCCGGTGGGCCTGTGGGTCAAGTGGGGAGACAAGGTGGCCGAGGGCGACATCCTGGTCCACACGTTCCTGGATGAAAACGGCAGGAAGCTCCCGCTGATTCTCAAAGTCACCCAGGAGGTCGGAGCGTTCAGCTCCCATCTGGTCTGGCACAAATTCCAGTGTGCTTTGAACAACGCCCAGATGGAAGCCGAAGTCCTGACCGCGATTGAAAACTTCCTGAACACGGGTCCCCTATGACCACCGGGGAATACCTGATCGACAAGCTCGGCCTCAAGAATTTCACAACGCCGAGGATTTGTCGGATCATCGACGGCGCCTACCGCACGTTCATCATCTACGTGGATTCGACTTCCCCCCAAACGCTTATCACGCGAAACCGGATCAACCTCTGGATGCCCAAGGTCGGGGTCTACAAATTCCCGTTCGACGACAAGGGCGGAGTCCTCCCCGACCGGCGGGTCCCGACCCTCCCGCTCATGGACCTCAAGGATTTCAACGGAAACCTTGCCCCCGGAAATTTCATCCTGGTCGACCTGGGGGGCCGGTTCGGACACCAGACCAATTTCGTCTGGGAAGGAAAAATTCTTTTTTCCGGCGAGGGCCTGAACGAGGAGGTCTACCTCAAGGATTTCGACAAGTACGGCATGAGCGACCTGACCGCGACCTTCCGGGCCGACCGGAACGCCTCGGGCCAGCAAGAGGTAAAGACCGCCAAGCTCATCCAGTGCGACCTGACCCCCGAGGGCTCGGCGATCTTTTCCTGGCTGACCGAACCGACCAAGCTCGCCAGTCCGGTCCTTCCCGGCGGACAGATCCCGCCGAACCACCAGAAGTACGACGCCAAGCACAAGCCGATGGAAGTCGACCCCAAGACCTTCGAGCTGATCCCCAACCCTAGCCGGACCTACACACTCCAGATTGAAGTCGTTGACCTTCTCAAGTGGGTGGACACCTACCCGGACAAAACAGAAATCGGACCGGAAGATTTCAAAGACATTCTCTCCGTGTGCTCGATTCGCCTCTGGAACTCTTCTCCCTCGTGGCATTGGCAAGGTATGAATGCAAATTTGACTAGGCTCGATGGAGCTATACACCCCACCGACATCATGCCAAAAGTCTGGAACCAACCGGATCGGCACGGCGATGTGTACTGGCTCGACAAGCATACCAGCGGGCTTCTGGCAAACATCGCGTACTGGAAAAACAACATGGCTTCGATGCTCACCAAAAAACTTCGAGACGAAGGCTACCTGAAATGATCGTCCTCCGAGAAAGAAAACAGGTCGGCGTGCTGTACCACTACATCAAACCGGAGGCCTTGAACCAAGTCTGGAAACTGGGCGGACTGGTTTCTACCTACCCGTATGTCTCTCTCACGAGGAACAAGACCCCCAAGAAGGCGTCTTACTTTGGAGGGCGGACGTCTCGTCTGGTGTTCGACGGGGACCGGCTGTCCGACAAGTTCAAGATCGAGCCGTACCAAGACACGGGTCAGAATCGAGGTGTGGGTGAACAGGAGGAAAGAATCCTCTGGCCCGTAAGAAAAATTCTCCCTTGTCTCTTTGCCCTGGTTCGAGTGGAGCTGGCTGACTGGTACGCCACCTACCCTGAATACGAGCAGGACGCCGAGCAGATAAAAAACGAGTCCCCCGTTCCTGTGAACGTCGTCCCCAACTGGTTCTGAAAATTGCTGGAGATAAATTTTGCATAGGTATCCCGACTGGACTGAAATCAGAACTTCCCGAGAGGTCCTCCGGTTCGACGCCTACCGGGTCTGGGACTGCGACCATCCGGACTACGTCAAAAATCCCGTCAAACTGAATTTCAAGAGCGTCTACCCCTACGTCCTGGAGTACACCGACGGCGTCCATGTCCTTTGCTTCACAGACCCGAAAGCGAACACCGGATTCTGGGAGGTAGAGGTAGAGGACCTGGATCAGGCCGAGGAAATCCTCCAGGGATTTCCTCCCGGCTTCGACCTCGCCTTCGCCAACCGAGTTCCTTTGCTCGGGTATCACTGACCCCGGGAACTATTCTTGGGAACCGACAGGAGAAAAATATCATGGCCGTTTACCGCTACAAAGTCAAAGATTCCGTTCCCGGAGAAACCTTCAACGTCCGAGGCGTCGAGATGCCCAAGGCCTGGTGGTACACCGGCGACCAGACCCAGCCCGTCCACGCCTTTGCCGACTTCCGCAACGAGATCGACGGAGAAGTCGCCTCCACCCGGGGAGACCTGGAGAACGGCCTGGGCGTCGTGTTCGATGTCAGCACCGTTCCCGACCTGAACGCGCTGGAGATTTTCACTCCCTCCGCCGAACTGGTCGTCGAGCCTGCGGTCGAAGCTCCCAAGCCTGCCAAGGGCGCCAAGGCAACCAAGGCCGTGGACCCGGCCCCTGTGGCCGATCCGGTCGTCGAGACCCCGGCTGAACCCGTCGCCGACGAGCCGACCGCCCCCTCCGTCGACGAAGAGCTTCCCGCCTAACAGAAAAAATGGGGGAGACTCTGGTTCCCCGACCTTCCCCCTCCTCCGTTTTACCCCTCTGACGGTACTCCTCCCGTCCGGGGGGATTTTTTTTTCGACTATTCTTGCATGGCCGTCGCATACTACTCGGATACGAGTTTCCGCTCCAACCAGCTCGCCCTCGACATCGCCTTGAAAAATTATTTCTCGACGAATCTTTTTAAGAGCGACAGCACCCGGGTCATCTACGCCTCGAACGCCTACTGCTATCGAGAGCGTGCCGACCGCCTCCGTAAGAATGCTGGCGAGCCTGGCCGGGCCGTCCCCAACGGCCTGGACTTTCCCTTCGCAAATCTCTGGCAGACCCAGGAGCCGGGGGAAAGCTCGCACCTGTGGAAAGAGGCCACCGCCCTCAGGCAAGGCCTTTGGATCGACGAGCTGGCCACCAAAGTCATGATGGCTCCCGTAACCCACTCCTACCAGGCGACAGCCCACTACTCGACGATGAGCGACCTGGACTACGCCTACTCGGTCATGAGCTGGGCCAGTGAGTTCCCGATAGAACTTCCCCTGGCGCTCACCTGGCAGAAAGCGGGAGACCCGACCACGCCGGTCGACGTGGACCTGTTCGCCCTGCTCAAGTTCAGCATCGAGTTCAACCCCGAGTTCAACGAGCAGGAATGGCTGAACAAAGAAAAAATCGTGACGATGACGATGGACTTCACGGTCGAGACCATGCGCCTGAAGCTTGCCGATCCGGACGCCGGAGCATTCTGGGTTCCCGATACCGTCATCTTCGACTACGCATCGAAAAATTCTCTCGACGTTACCGGCTACGCCTCGACCCTCACCCGCGTCCTCGACCATGTCCACGGGACCATCGCCGACGCCTGACAGAGTTTTACGAGACGAAAAGACTATTCTTGTGGGGCCCGCCCCTCTTTTAAGGAGACTAAACCATGGATTCGTGGCGAATCAGCATCAAACAAATCAATCGGTCCAGCTCGGTGTCTCTGGCCGTGGGGAAGACCGGCGCTATGGTCCTTTCCGCCTCTCGCGGACCCGCCTCTCCGGTGTTCTTCTCGACCGGCCAAACCCAGCGGATCATCGACATGTTCGGCACCCCCGCCGTCGGGAACGAGACGGTCTGGGATGCGGTCGAATACAACAGGGAGGCTCCCCTGTGGATCGCCTCAACCTCGGTCACCGGGGACAAAACCGACGGCGTCAAGTTCACCGCCACCACGGCGGTACCCTTCACCGCCTCGGCAGGCATTCCGGCCGCAAGCGTGGTCGATCCGGCCTACACGCCTTACGGCACGTTGATCGTCTCGCCCGCCATCACCGACTATTTTGTGCTGGCCTCCAAGTTTCCCTCGACGGCCAGCTACCTCAAGTTCACCGCGTCGTTCGTCCTCAACGCGACCACCGCATCCCTGTCGATCTTCACCATCAACGTGTACATCCTCCGGGGCGTGAACTACGAGCTGTACGACACGTACAAGGTTTCCGTCGACCCCGCCGCCAAGGGCGACTACGGCGTCTCGGCCTACGTCCTGGACGTGTTCAAGAACCACGATTTCCTTCGGGCGTGGGTAAATACCTCCGTAACTCCGGCCACGATCACCACGTTCGTGACCCCCATCACCACCGCCACCGCGATGACCGGCGGAGCCAAGACCACGCCGGTTGCCGCCGACGTCATCGCCTCCTGGACCAACTGGACCCAGGCGGGCCGGTACCCCACCGACATCTTCATGGACCCGACGAGCATGACGGGCATTCCCGCCAAGTTCGACACGCTCTCGGGCATCCACAAGTATGCCGACTTCATCTTCGTCCTGCCTCTGGCCGAGACCGCCGCCACCGCTGTCGCCACCAAGACCGGGTACACCATCGACAACCGCAACGTCCACTTCCACATGAACTGGGCGAACATCACCGACGGTCAGACCGGGAACATCTTCAACTCGAACCTCGTCGGACGCACCGGCCTCAAGTATGCGGCCATGTCGGATTCGTTCAATGCGCTCTCCCCCTCGTGGGCCGACGAGAACGGCCATGGCGGACAGCTCGGTTCGGGCATCGACCACTTCCTGCTCAACCCCATGGAAACCGAACTCCAGATCCTGGACGCCGGTGGCATCAACTGCCGGATCATGCACAACGTCTACGGCCCGCTGATCTCCTCGGACAAGACGGGGAAGAACCCTGGGACCCTCTCGCACGACTCGTTCATCGGCACCAGCCGGTTGTTCAACTTCATCATGAAGAACATCGTGGACCAGGTCCTGACCTTCCAGATCACCAAGCTCAACGACGGCATCCACCGGCGCCTTGCGGTCCAGAAAGCCAAGCTGATTCTGGACCCGATCAAGGCCGCAGGATTCCTGGACGACTACGTCATCGTGTGCGACGAGTCCAACAACGACAGCACCGCCCGAACCCTGCGTCAGTTCAAGTTCGCCCTCGCAGTCTGGCCGACCCCGAATTCTCAGGGCATCGACTTCAGTTTTGTGAAGGCGTCGGCTTCCACCAGCGTGACCAGCGCGTTCTTGGGTCTGTAAGGCAAGGGAACAAGGAGAAAATATGAAACTATCGACCGTCTACAAGTTTGGGGCCGACGCTCTGAAACCCATGTTCCGCCTTCAGTTCGACCCCGACTTCCGGTTCTTCAAGGACCTGAGCCTGTCGGCGGACGAACTGGCCTTCCGTTGCCCCGCCGCCGAACCCCCGGAGTCAGGCGTGGGGACCTACGAGATCAACTGGCTCGGACAGAAGTTCATGAGGCCCAACGGAAAAATCGACCAGGAAAAAACCTGGACGATCTCCAACATCCGCATCGACGCGGGCTACAAGGTCCTCCAGGCGTTCTACAACTGGAAGAACGAGGCCGCGAACTCGGTGACCGGCGTCATCGGGGACATCGTCAACGGAGGCTTCTCCACCCACGTCCACATCGTTCCTCTGGGATCCGACGGCGAGACCAAGTCGGGAATCGAGGGCTGGACGCTGAACGAGGTCTGGGTCTCCCGCGTGGCCGGGGTCTCCTTCGAGCAGGAGGGCACCGGCGCTGTGACCTGTTCCATCACCTTCGTCTTCCTCACCTCCGAGGAGAACGTCGCCCAGACGGCGGGCCTCACCCCGCAATCCTCGCTGTAAAGTAAAGGGCCGGACCAACCCTCCGGCCTTTTTTTCTTTTTTCTTTTTTCGTGGGAGAAAACGGGTAGTATGGTCATCATCAGGTTCACAGAAGCCGAATCGGAAAAACCAGACGACCCGGACCTCGGCCCTGACGAGACCGCAGTCTGGAAATTTCCCAAGAAGAAACCCGACGACCCGGAGAAAAAAGTTTTCTGGAAGATGGTCAAGAAAGTCAAGAACACGTCTGCCGACGATTGGGTAGGCCTACTGAGCAAAGACGACCCGGAGTTCAACTACAAAGTCTCCAGGCGATACCCGGCGTAGGAGAAAAGCATGGATCCTGAAATGAAAGTCGGCGACGTCGTCGTCTACCAGCTCACCAACGAACAGCAAGCGAAAGTCCTGGGCAACCATGGCACGATGAAACGTGTGGACAACAGCGATGAGTTCGCACCCACCGGCCATGGCGACGGATACCGGGCGGTCCCCGCCGTCATCGTGGCGGTCTGGAGCCAAAGCTGTGTGAATCTCCAGGCGTTCGTCGACGCCCCCCACGGCACGCTGTACTGTCTGTCTTCAGGCCGAGGCTCCGGCATCGGCCAGTGGCTCCCCCGAGACTAAAAGGAAAAAACCATGATTGTACTCCGAGACCAACTGAAAGAATCCGCAACCTCGTTCTTCAACATGCTCTCGACCTTCGCCCACAAGGCCCAGATGTCCGGACACTACGACCGGGGATGGTCGCCGGTTCTGATCCAGTTCCGCAAGGGCGACAAGTTCGACTGGACCAAGGCCTACTACGCCATCGACACTTCCGACGGCTGGTTCCGCATCGACCACACCTCGGCCACCCGGCTGGGCGCGGCTTATGGGCTGATGATCCGCTCGTTCAAGATCACGACCCCGATGGGATCGCTGAAACAGCACTACACCGGCGTCAAGTTCAATGCCAGCCGTCCGGGAGACCATGACCCGATCATCGACCTGAAGGGCATGGTCACCTACCTCCCGACTGCTGAGGACACGGAAGATCCCGGCAAGTATGAGACCAACCCGATCTCGGTCTGGCTCGACACGGAGTTCGTTCTCCAAGCCTACGGGGGCGACCCGGTCCCGTGCCTCCGGGACCTGAACGCCTACATCGAAGCCAACAAGGCGAGCTGGATTCCCTGATGCTGGTCCTCCGCGAACGAAAGAATTCCGACGATTACCGCATGGAGGCGATGTTCCACAAGTACAACGCGCTTTGCTTTTCTAATCGGCTCGTTCTGGATTTTCCGCTCGAGTGGAGTTCGGTCGCCCTCAAGAAAGCCCTTGGTTACGTCAAAGGGTACGTGGCCCGGGGCAAGGTTCTTTCACTCACCATGAACAACCGGTTCTTCCTGACGCCGGATGAATTCTTGGGCGTCTTCATCCACGAAATGATCCACGTGTCCATGATCCAGCAACGCCTCGACGCCAAGCACGGCCCGCTGTTCATCCGCGAGTACAACCGGATCAAGGCCATGGGTTACCCGGTTTCCCTCTCGGATACTCCGGCGACCACCCTGGCGACCGGCGTCGTCCTCCACCAGCGCCTGGTCGTGGTTGTCGTTCGTCCTGGGAAAAAGACCGCGTTCGTTTCCCCGATCCAAATCCCGACCCTCCGGGAGCTTCTGAATTTCGTCATGCGCCTGGCCTCCACCTACCGTCGGGACGGCGCCACGATCTACGCCCTGGCCTCGGCGAACCCCCTCGTCCATGAGGCGCCTCGCGTCCGCAACTTCGCCCAAGCCACCAAGCACTACCTCGACGACCGAGCCCTGGAGATGGTCAAGCCCGGAGCCAGCACGATTTTCGGCGAGTGGACGGTCGACGCCCGGGGGGTCATGACCCCCATCGTCAAGATCAAGTCCCCGAACCAGGTCATCGACTTCTTCTCCTGACCCGACTTTCCCGGGGCCGACTATTCTTGCATGGACCTTTTGAGCGCAACCGGGTTGTCAAGCATGAACGGAGTCGGGCCTGGCGTCGGGATGATCTCCCTCTCCAAGACGAATTTCCAACTCAAGAATTTGTGGATGTTCTACATCAACGACCTGTCTCCCGCAGGAATCTTCGGAGACATCGCTGACGCCGCCAGCAAGTGGCAAAGCGGTAGATACGGTCTCAAGGGCTTGATCGACAACGGCCTCGACCTGTATGGGAAAGTCATGGACCCGTTTGCCATGGCAAATCTTTGCAAGAGGGTGAGCCTTCCAAGACAAACTTTCGAAACCCAGACCCACGGACAGACCAATACTAAATACTACTCCAAAGCCGAGCCTCTGGGATCAGTGTCCCTGGAGTTTTGGGAGACGGAGTCCCACGACATCGAAAAATACTTCACGACCTGGGAAAGAAAATTCTTCAACCGAGAGACCAAGACTTTCAAGACGGGCAACCCCAAGCGCAACGGGTACCTGACGGTTTACCAAAAATCCGGAGCGGGAATCTATACCGGAGTGGCAAAGGACGCGATAGCCCAAGTCAAGAACGCCTCCCGCTCTCTGGGTCTGTCGAACCTGGTCGGCCTGGCCACCAACACGGCGAGCGCAACTTTCGACCAGCTCTCCTCCTGGATTCCGACCGGCGTCTACCACTACCAGGGCCTCATGTACAAGGGGATGGAAGCCTTGGAGCTGGATTACGAGGAAGGCGGGGGAATGGCGGTCCGCGCCAATTTCGAGGTCGACAAAATCATTCCGACCGAACTCGGGGGAATCGCCTGGACGTCGATGAAAGACCTTGCCGTCCAAGGCGCACAGATCGTGTCTGACTATCTGGGATCTCGAGGCTACTGACCTCTTTCTGTTTATTTTTTCTGAGGAGAAAAAACCATGAGCGAACAAGACGACGGACCCCTGCTGGAGTCCCAGGCCCAGGCACGCAAGCCCCGGGCCACCCCCCTCCCCCCCTCCCAGGACCAAGAGCAAAACCTCCACCCGAAATCAATTCCGGTTCCCCTCTGCACGGCGGGAAGGCTCTCCATGCCGGTCAAGGTTTTCGTCCGGGACTACACGATGGACGACGCCACTCGCATCGCGCTCATCGACGAGGACTCGCTCCTCGAAACGGTGTTCGCCATCCTCCGGTCCGTGACCCAGGACCAGATCGACGTCGGCAACCTCCATGAGGAAGAGGCAAAACAAATCCTCCTGGCAATTTTCCTGAACTTCTGGAGCCCCTCCATCGACCGTTACCCCTACACTCCGGTCGAGGGCGAGATGGAGATCCTCGAAAAGAAAGACCCGGCCAAGGCCCTCAAGGTTCGCTCCGGACTGGAAAACCTTTGGTGCCTGGTCCCGCTGACCGACGGGGACAGAAACCCCATCGTCAACGCGAGGCCCATTCCCGCCGGGTTCAAAGAACCCTTCACCATCACCGACAAGCTCGGCCTCAAGGTCTCGTTCCGGCTCCCCAGAATGAAAGACTTGCTCCTGGCAAAGAGGCTGGTCGACGTCAAGTACGCCCAGTTCGAACAGGACTACTACGACGTCAAGGAGGCCATGGACCGATTCCGCTCTCTCCGCGACGCCCTGGGGATCTTGACCGAGCAGGAAGTCGAACTCCCCGAGAACACCCCGGAAGAGGCCCAGGAACAGGTTCTCAAAGAGCTGATGCTCCAGCACGAGCAGGAGGTGAACGAGGCTCGGAACAAGATCGTCTCCGTCATGATGAGCATCGAACCGACGCGCAAGCGGACCTACGACGAAACCAACAAGGAACGCGCCCTGGACCTCGTTCGCTTCAAGCACGCCGCCTGTCTGGTCTCGCTGGACGGCGAACCGCTGGAGACGCAGGAAGCCCGGGAAGAGGCCTATGCGAGGGTTTCCGTCAACGTGTGGCAGAGCTTCGCCAAGGTCCTGGCGGACTACTCTTTCGGCATTGATTCCACTCTCCAGGTCAAAAGCCCAATCACCGGAGGTCTCGTAGACCAGGAGATTCGGTTTCGGCTCCTGGACATTGTACCGACCTCTGTCTCTGGAGAAGCTGAATCTCTTGACGTACAGTTTGGTTAGGCACCTCCGCTACGACGAGGAGACCGTCGGGCGGATGCTTTTCCACGTCGTCATGGACCGGCAGAACAGAATCGAGGAAGAAATGACAGCGCGGGAAAAGGCTTCCGACGCGTACAAGAATCCGCTGATCAAATACTTCTGGTGATTTCCGGGGAGCGACTATTCTAGTATGGCCGACTCCTCGATGCCCGCCGGGCTGACTCGAACCAGCGACAAGGAAACTCTCTATCGAGGCTCGAAAGGGCTTTACGGGAAAGACGTCGAGGGCGAGGTTCTGGGAAAGAAATTTTCCATCGCGCTCGACCCGATGGGAAAGAAGCTCGACCGGTTCATCCTGCTCCAGGGGCGGTTGGAACAGCACGAAAAAGAGCAGACCAAGCGTGAGGCCGAGGACAAGGTCAAGTTCTACAAAAAGGACGACGCCCACTTCCGGACCTACCAGACCCAGACCGCAAACCAAAGAAAATACCAGGACAAAGCCACCGCTCTCCAGCAGAAGAACGAGGACAAGTCCGAACTCCGAAAAAAGATTTCCGGCGGGCTCGAGGGAGCCGGTGGCGCGGCTCTCAAAACGCTCCTGGGTCCCCTGGCCGGTTTGGTCGACCCCATGGCGAAAATGTTCGGCTCCAAGACCGAACGCGAGCAAAAGAAAATCGACCTCCTGAAAAAGAAAGCGGAGACCCTCCAGAAGACCCGGGACAAGAACGTGGAGGACCACGCCACCGTCAACTCCAAGAAGCAACTGGACAACCTCGATGAGGCCATGAAGCCCAAGAAAGGACCCCGCGTCCCAGCCAGGAAAGCTCTCCCGAAAGGCAAAGACGAGGGACAGAAAAAACTTCCGAAGAAACCGAACCCCCTCCTCCTCCCCGGCGGAGTCATGCCTGACGACGACCTGGGTGACCTGGACAACGTCACGCCGTTCCCGGGCCTCGGGGGCCTCCTGGACGGACGGGTTTCCGGCGGGTCGGAAAAGCCCAAGACCTCGGTGGAGGAGGTCGGTGTGTTCAACTCCGGCATGAAATTTGCCGGGGCTCTCAAGATCGACACCATCAAGAAATTCGATCCCGGCTCCGCTCTCATCGCCAAGATCCTCGGAGGGGAGGAAGGTAAGGGCGACGAAAAGGGAAAAGAAAAAAAAGGAAATTTCCTAGATACCATAATGGATGGCCTCGGCGAAGCGTTCAAAATGGGTTTGCCTGGTATTGCAAAACTTCTCAGTGGAAACATGGCTAAAGCTGGAGGTGCCGCCGCCATTGCCGCAGGGCTCACCTGGGCAATCATGGATGGTGTGTCCGCCATGAAAAACGCAAAAGACTGGGGCGTTTCTGACTTTTCCGCTTTCCTCGGGGGCTTTCTTGGAGGCTCTTCTGGTAAAAGCGGGGACTGGATGTCCGCTTTGGCTGGAGCCGGAAAATTCGGCTTGATCGGTGCCGGAGTGGGGATCATGTTCGGCCCTGTCGGGATGATTGTCGGGGCGCTCATGGGTGCAATCCTCGGTGGAATCATGGGCTGGATTGGCGCGGAGGGAATCGCGGACTTCACTCAAACTGTCATCAACAGTTTTGACTGGATGAAACTCGCCAATGCAGATGAAATGAAAAACATCATGGATCGGGAAACCGACCTAGCGAAGAAACTCGCTGGATCTAGAAGTGTCATCCCTGGGCGAAAGCTCGCCGACAACTTTAAGTTCACCGACATTGATTCTATGCCTAAGAAAGACCAGCTTGCCTTTTCTCAATACATGTCAAAGAAAGAAGGCGACCGCCGTATGGAGGCGGAATTCGAACTCTCGACCAGCTTCTCCGGGGCCAAGCGTGGGCTCCTCGGTGATGGGCTCGACAAGAGCGACCCAAATATCAAAAAGTTTATAGAACTGGCTAAGAGTAACTTTGTCTTTGCCGGAAAGGTTGGCTTGAAGAACGGCTTCTCGGATGATGATGCTTTCAAAGCTTTGACCACGAACGCAAACGACCTGGCCAAAAAGTATTACGAGTCCACCACGGAATACCGTGAGCTGAAAGCTTTGGCTGACGCGGCCCAGCAAGACGCGAACACTCCTGCCACAAAAAAGTCTACCGCGTTCAAAGATTTATTTTCCGCGCAAACTGCCACCTACAACAGTCAGCGAGGCCTCGGCTCTCAGAAATACGAGGTCCAAAGCAACGGACTCAAAGATCCTGTCACGGTGAATGACGCCATCATCACCAAGTCCGGCCAGGTCATCCACACCGACCCGAAGGACAACCTCTACGCGTTCAAGAGCCTTCCTGACCTCGGAGGCTCGATGGACGGAAAGGCGGGCCGGTCCCTGGCCGAAGCCAACCGCACCCAGGCCATCAAGCCAGTCGAGGACGAGGGCATCGCCCGACTCGTCTCGGCCATCGAAAAAATCAAAGGCGGGAGCAACGTGACCCAGATGAACCAGTACACGGACCGCTTCTCTCAGGCGAATCTTCTCGACAGCCTGACGATGGAGGTTTCCTGATGAACGTCCTCGACACCGGGTCTTTCACAACGAAGCCTACGCGAAACTCCGCTCGCGAACTGGCCATCTTTCTCGGCACAAACCGGCAAGTTCCGAATATTCCGCTCTACCTCCAGGATACCGTTTCATTCAGCTTTTCCTCCGACTACGGAAACCTCATGGAGACGCCCTCCAACGCCCTGGTGGACTTCGGAGCCGCAATAGCCACCGGGGTACTCAAAGCCGCTACGGGGGACAAGAATGCCGGAGTCTCGGCTCACAACAAATATTTCGGGTTCCAGCAATGGAAAGGCACCTCGCCGGTCTCGTTCAACGTCACGATAAACCTTCACATGGGCATCGCCGGAGCCTACAACGGAAAGACAGAGGTCTACGATCCCATCATGGACCTGGTCGAGCTGGCTCTTCCTTCGGAAATCAAAGGCGGAATTCTCAGTCCCCCCAACGGACAGCTCATGGATCTTTTGGTCTCCGGGTTCGCGGATGCCACCAAAGGGTTCAACAACGCCAACATCCAAGAGCTGGACCGTCGAGCCGGTAGCGGAAATTTTCTTTCTCTCCGGGTAGGAGAACTCGCCTTCCTTCCCCGTGTCATCCTCAAGCGGGCTGAACCGGCTTTCGCCACGGAGTTCGACGAAAACGGGTATCCGATTTCCGGAACGGTGACTCTTGAGTTTACCTCCGCGTTCTCGGCCACCAAACAGCTCATGCAGACCTGGCGCAAGAAAGGCTGGAGCCACACAGCGGGTGACGATGGAAAGAAAACTGACAACTACTACTCGGCGTTCGACAAGAGGAGCTGACAGATGAGAGAAAAGCTCCAGACCCCGTCGGTCTCTGACCCCGATCTCCTGGACCCCTACTCCTGGACTCCGCCCTCGGACATGACCTACGTCGAATTCAAGCTCCGCCAGCTCGACATCGACAGGCCGGACATCTGGTGCGCGAACTACTTGGGGGACGCGAGCATGTTCGACCTGGTCATGGCGTTCAACGGAATCGCTTTCTTCCCGGACCTGACGGCTGGGACAGTCATCAAAATCCCAGACCCGAACGAGCTTTCGGCTTACGTCCAGAGGAATCGGCGGTAGCATGGAAGGCTACAAGCTAGACTGGAGAATCCAGGGCCAAGACTCGGGCTTCAAGCTCGACGGGCCGGTCTCGTTCTCCATGATCGACTCCATCCATTCGTTTTACAACCGGGCGACGCTTTCCTACGAGGACCAGTTCGGCTTGCTCCAGGAGGGCTTCTACACCGTACCCGGCGTCATGCACCAGATTTCGTATTCGTTCGACGACGTCAAGCTTACGGGCATGTACTCGGTGGACAAAACCCAGTCCGGCCAACGGATCATGGACGGGGTCATGGCTGGCAGGGTGGACCTGAACCTCCTCAACAACTTCGCTTTTCAACAGGAAGAAAAATTTCTTTCTTTCAAGGACAGAATTTCCTCCGTGGTCCGCAAGGTCATCGACCCGATCTACTCCGACAGCATGGGCCTCCAGGACATCAACGACACTGGAAATCTTTCGACCTGGATTCAGCCTGGTTTGACGGACGCCAAGTTCATCAACAATATCCTTCGTCCCAACGCCTACTCCTTCAACTCCGACAACTCGCCGTTCTTCGCCTGGATAGGTAGCGACGGAAAATTCCATTTCCGGTCGTACTCCTCGATGATGGGGGGCAACGCAGTCGCCAACCTCACCTACCGGCCAAAAAGCTCCACGAACATGAACAAGACCGACGAGTCGAAAAAAGAGGCGCAAACCTCGGTCATGGACCTCCGGGTGTTCTCGAAAGCTCCGCTGGTCACCAACAAAGAAACGAATTTCTACTACCTCGACCCGATGACCAGCCAGGCCTCAGTGGCAAAAGACTCGATCTACAACCACCCCAAGGCCGTCGGGGAACAGAAACTCGCCCGGCTCATGTTCGACTCCCCGGAGAAGGTCTCCCTCGGATTTTTCTCCAAGGCCCAAAAAGAAAACCGCCTCGGCCTCCAGGCCCATCATTTCCGGGAAGACCTCCTCCTCGACAAGATCATGGTTCTCCTCCCCCCGAACTTTTCTCTCGTGTCCGGGAAGAAGGTGAACCTCGACGCGTTCCTGGGACTCAAGAACGCCCAGGACAAGCTTGCTTCCTCGGCCCGGTACTCCGGCGACTGGCTCGTGGAGATGAGCGAGCACCTGTGGTCGTCGAAAGAGAAGATGGGCTTCTCCAAGCTCCTCTTGACCCGCCAGAGCCAGAACGTTCCGACCGGCTACGACATGAAGGATTTTTTCTGATGTTAGGCAACCTGTATTACGGCGTGGTGACGGCTCTCGACGACCCAGACCAGAAAGGGAAGATCCAGGTCCGGATTCTCCCCGAACTCCAGGACGCCTCGGAGGACACCCTCCCCTGGCTGAGGCCGTTCTCCCAGGCGTCGAACACGACCGAGGAGCAGGAGTTCGACCCGCCCGAGGTGGGCTCTCCGGTCTGGGTCTCCTTTTGGGACGAATACTTCCAGCAAGGCTTCTGGCTCGGAGGACCTCCGGCGGAGGACAACTTCGATTTCTCCAAGATCACCAAAGGGCTGGCCCCCCTCAACCTCGAAACGCAAACCGTCGAGCAGACGAAATTCCGGCGCTACGCTGACGGAACAATTTTCTTCTGGAACGACACGACCCATGAATACGGCACCATGCACTCGACGGGATCTTGGTCCATCATCAGAAAAGACGGGTCGATAGAATTTTCCGGCAAGGACCAGAAGGCGTCTTTGATTCTCCTGCCCTCCGGAGAGATTACCTACGACAGCTCGGTCGGCCACCGGTTCACTGGCAAGGACCTTCAGTTCCAGGGGGACTTCCTGGTCTCCTACTCAAAGCTCAAGGCCATCCTAGAGAACATGGTCACGGTGATGGGTCAGACCACCGTCACCGACCCGCTCTCGGGCATGGCTGGACCCGTGATGCCCGCGTTCCTGATGAGCGCCCTGTTCCCGACCACCACGATGGACCTCTCCGCAATCAAAACCGAAACGCCTTAACCCGACTATTCTTGCATGGCGCAGAACCTCCTTATCGACACGGACATCCTCGGGTACACCTCCTCCGACACGGCTGTCCGGCGAGTATCCAACGGGGACGCCGTGACCAACGCCCTCCGCATGTTCCTTCTCTCGGACGCGGGGGACTACCTGGGCCAGCCTGGCAAGGGCGGGATGCTCTACCGGCACCTGATGAGACCGATGAGGCAAGTCGACGCCCTGGACATCCGGACCAGCATCGAGCTGGCCCTCCTGGACTTCCAGCCCGGCCTCGACGCCTACGGCCTGGAGATCATCCCTGACCTAGACAACCGCCGATGGATCATCCAGTTTTCCTACGTGGTTCCGTCGCTCAAGCTAGTCGGAAATTTCAACGAGACCATACGAGGAAAAATCTAAATGGCAACCACCGCAATCGCATGGGATTCTTCCAGCATCTCCCGCCGAATCATCGACCGGCTCCGGGCCAAGGAGAGCTGGGCTGAAATTCTCAACGACGCCTCCGACCGGTTCATGATCGACGCCGTCTCCGACGAGCTGGCCGAGTACACCCGAGAGAACGAATTTCTTTCCCGCGAAAGAAAGTGGAGCCTGGCTCAGAATCTTTCCTCGATGGTCGCCGCCTCCAAGGCATACGACTACAAGGCCCACCGGAAAATCGGGGCGACCGGCAACGTCGAGGCCTCCGCCGGTGCATCGGCTTTCTCGCCGGACTGGAATTCCTACACGACCTACGCCATCGGGGCTTTGGTCCGCCGGAACAAAATCGTCTACGTCGCCTCGACCGGAGCGAACTACAACCAGGCGCCGGAAGCCAACCCGACCCACTGGACCATCGTCAACACGACCTGGCCCCAGGTCATCGGCCTTCCCAAGTGGACGGCCTTCGTGTCGACCACTGGATACCCCTACGTCTCGACCTCCTCGGTCAACCTCACGCCCTCCCAAAACTTCTGCACGGTCCCCGTCGTCCAAGGCGTTTACCGGAGCACCGTGTTCACCGCCGTCGGAAAAATCAGCGAAGAATTCTTCATTCAAAGTACGAGCATCGACTCGGTATTCTACGAGGTCCTGGTCGACGGCGTGATTTGGAACGAGTACAACAAGCTCGTGGACGCCATGCCGACCGACCTGGCTTTCGAAACCGAGAACGCCCGGGACTTCTCCGGGGTCTATTTCAAGTTCGGCGACGACATGGATGGAAAAAAACTTTCCGCCGGAAGCATCGTCACAATCCGCTACGTGGAGACCGACGGGTCTGCGGGCAACGTGACGACGCAGAACTCCATCACGACCCTCACCAGCGCCCTGCGGGACGTCTCCGGAGCCTTGGTCTCCATGTACTCGACCAACGTCGAGGCTGTGGCCGGTGGCAAGGACTACGAGACCATCGAGGAGATCCGGGTCAACGCCATCTCCTACTTCCACGCGGGCGAGGCTCTGACGTTCAAAGACTCCCTCGAGAGCTACCTGGCGCGGACATTCGCGTTCGTCGGGAAATGCGTGGTCTGGGGCTCCTACGAAAAGAACGTCGATGCGAACCTCGACCCCTCGGCTTTCATCGTGTCGGAGCAGAACCTGGTCTACATCTCCGCCATCACCCCCGGGGCCTCCCCTCTGGACATCCTCCTCAACCCCGACGGATCGGCGAACTCGGCCTACAAGCAACAGATCCTGACTGCCTCGGCGACGCGCAAGGGTCTGACCGACCTCTACAATTTCGTCCCGGCCAGCTTCGTTCCCATCCGGATCAACTCGGCGCTTTCAGCCAAGCCGACGGTCGCCTCCCTTGCCAGTCTCAAGCAGAGTTGCGAGGACCTGGTCCAGGCGAAATTCAACATCGAAAACTTTTCCTTCAAGACGCCCCTGTACTCCTCGGACCTCCTCCCGGTGATCTCGGCCCTCGACGGGGTCGACCACCACACATCCTACATCGAGGCGTTCAACGAAGAAGTGTTCACCGCCGGTGTCCCGAGCACGACCCCCTTCTCTTTCACGACCACCCTCAAACTCTGGCCGGTGCGGGCCGGGTCGATCAAGGTCTACGTCACCAACCTGGTCACCGGCGTCGTCACCCTCGCCGCGACAGACAACCCGGCCATCGCGGACGGGCAGGCCAACCTCATGGTGAGCCAGGACGCCGGATTCACAATTCAAGGCGCTACCTCAGTGACCCGGGCCTCGGGATATTTCAGCTTGTTCTTCAACCAGGGAACCATCACCTTGGCGAAGGAAATGTACGCCATCAAAGTCTACTACAGACCGGCCGCCTCGGAGGACTTCAAGCCTTTGGTCAGAAACCAGATCCTGTACCTCAAGGAAAAAAACGTCACGGCGGTCTACGCATGAGCATCCAGGGAAAAATCCCCAAGCTGATGAGGTCCTCTCCTTTCTGGACGGACCTCGCGACAGCCGTCAACGAAGAGCTGGTCTTGCTTCGTTCAGAACTTATTTCTCCTCAGAAAACTTTTTTCGAGCCGAGGACGCTGACCACGTTCGACGACCTCCGGAGCTTCCTCCAGGACTACTACGGATTCTCCCCGTACACGGAGCTTTTCTATCAGAAGACTTTGCCGGTCCTCTCGACGGGGCCTTTTTCCTCGGTGAAAACCTCCTACCAGAACCAAGGCTGGCGGGGCCACGTCCAGTACGGAGGCAACGGAGTCTGGGACTACATCACAGCCCCCGCCGGATTTACCCAGGCCATCGGAGGGACTCTCCGGTTCATCGACGCCTCGACCTACCTGAGCTTTCCGGCAAACATCCCCCTGAGCGTCAGGAGGGGGTCCGTCCTGTTCAACTTCACTCCGACCTCGACGGCCACGACGAAATTCTGCGTGATCCGAAACTCCGCCATCGCTGGCAAGGGGTACCTGGGAGTCCAGACCACCGGGATTGTGTTCCAGCCTGACGACGGGACCGCTGAGGTCTCCATTCCTTTCCTGTCCACCCTCGCCTACGACGCCACCCACAACATCGGCACGCCCTACCGCATCGGGGTCCGATTCCGCCAAGGGGTCGTGGCCCTCTGGCTCAACGGGGTCTACCAAGGCTCGGCGACTCCGGCGTTCTCCGGGACCGGACTGTTCAACCCGAACACCGTGAGCAAAGGGCCGACCTCTTTGACCTCGACCACCGCAATGGCCGGAGATTTCGGCAACTTGAAAATTTTCTTCGAGAGCCTTTCGGACGAAGACTTCGCCCTGGAATACTCCGGAGCCGACCTGAACGACCCGACCGTTCGGCTCAACCAGGTCGATCCTTTGAAACTCATCCGGCACGAAGCCGAGGGCCTGGGCTACCGGGTACGCAACCGGGGCAACCGCCTCTACTACGAATGGGCCGTCAACAAAGCCCGGATGGAGGCGAAGGTCTACCCTCTGTTCAGAGATCCGGGGTCGAACATCCTCCTCAAGTCCCTGATCGTTCCCAAGGCCGACAGGGTCTCGGCTCTCGACAACAGCGCCCTGGACGGATACTTCGCCGACGGAGACGCCTTCGCCCTCAAGTGGAAGCTCGACGACGGCTGGACGCTGGACACCGGAGTTCTCCTGGATGAAAACTTTCTCGGAAAGAACGTCGCCTTCACCCGGCATTTTGCTCTGGAGCTGATCCTCGGCCAGACCCGAGACGACTACGGCGCCTCCGGGTTCGCCCGGTTCACCGACCACGCCCGGGACACTCAGGCCCTGTTCCTCCAGAAGCACCTGGACTACCTGACCCACGAGGCGGTCTATGGAAAGTCGACGGTGGAGATCCCCCACGTCGGCGTCCAGCTCAGGATGTCCTGCAAGAGGACCGACACCGTCGCCCGGATGGACCCTTCGACCCGATGGAACAGTAAATTCCAAATCGCCTTTCCGGGGTCTTCGGTCAACTGGATCAACGCGACCTACGTCGGGGACTTGTACACAACCCTTGAGGTTTGGTCAGGAGCGACGCTTCTGTACTCCAGGCCCATCCTCCCGAACGAAATTGAGATCAAGCCGACGTTCCACCTCATCAACGCCATGGTCCCCGCCCTCACGATTTTCCCGACAACCCTGGGACCCGGCAACGGCTCGGCCACCACGTTCACGGGGACCACGCTTCTCAGCAGGACCCCCGTCCTCCCCGGCACCGTGCTGGTCGAGTACACCGACCTCAACGCGATAGCCCGCCAGATGCGAGACGACGGGTACGGGAACCTGTATTTCACCGATGTCGTTCCCGACGCCAACCACTACTCGGGGACCATCAACTATTCGACCGGCACCATCACGGTTCTGACCCTCGTCACCGGCCAGCTCGTCTCCCGGGCCCTGGCGAACGCTCTCAACCTGAACATCACCTACAAGACCGGGGCGAACCTCCCCATCACGAAAATAAAAATAAAAAATTCCGTCGGGACAGATTTCCTGGTGTTCGACTCCTACGATGCGGTCAACGCCGTCCAGGAGCCTTCGATCAATTTCTGGAATCCCGCCAACCACCTGTCCCTCGTCGCAACTGTAGACCTCACGTAAGGAGAAAATCATGGGATCGACCGACATGGGGACGCAACTCCTCAGCTTTGACTTTTTGAATCCGGGGTCGTCCCTGAGCTTCAACAAACTTCTCCTGGACCTGATTCCTCCCGGGATCTACTCCGGAGGCCTGATCACCATCGTCGGAGAAAAACCCCAGGTGGCTCCGCTTACGGCATTCATGGTGACCAACAATGCCGTGGACCACGCGGATCCGAACGTGGTGGGCGTGCGAGTCCAGACCTCGGCGAACTACACGGTGAGCGAGTGGACCACGTCGCTCAAAGTCATCGTCATGAGGCTCGCCTGGTCGAACGTCTCGAACAACTATGCCGACATCTTCGCTGTCGCCACCCCCCAGGCTGGCGACCTGATCATCGGCTACGTTCCCGACACGAACCAAGGCAACGTCACCTACACCCACGCGACCTACCCCCGCTCCATCGTCGTCAGGTACGCCGACACGCTTCCCCTGATGCCCCAGTCCGGCGGGAACGGCGCCTTGCCCTCCTCGACCGTCTTCGCCAGCCCCCAGACGACGGACACCCCGGCAACCAACACGACCTTCGTGGGAACCCAGACCATCAACATCGCCCTGGATGAAATCTTCGCCCGGCTCCGAGACCTCTCCGGGGCCAAGGATCAAGCCGTCCGGCTCAGGCACCTGGACCTGGGAGCCGGAGCAAGCCACATCAACGCGAGGGCTTTCCAGATCGACGTGGCTTCGAGCCTCACGTTCTACGGGGGAGCTTCGGTGGCCGCTGGCGAATCCGTCATGACGGCGATGACGAAATTCTACACCGCCCTCAACGACCTGAGCGGAGTGGCGACGGACTCGGTCGGCTCCCGCCTCGTCAACTGGGGAACCGGAGGAGACCAGGTCAACGGCGGACAGATGCCCGCGAACGTGACGGCGACTTACCCCGCCACCGGAGGGGTCGGGGCCACCGCACCGGCTGACACGGTCCAAAGCGTCTTCACGAAAGTCATCGGCGCCCTCGCCGACCTTTCCGGGACCGGAGACGCCAAAGTTCTGAATCGGCACATCGACTTCACCAGCACCAAAGCGGAAGATTTTTCTTTCCGCACGATGTTCACACAGGCCGTGTCAGGCTTCGTCGCGATCACCATCAACATCAACGATTCGATCAAGGTCGCGTTTCAATCCATCATGACCCGCATCTCGGACGTCGCCACTGCGTTGGCCTCGTTGACGACTACGGTGGGCGGGCATACCACGACCCTGGGCAACCAGTCGACGCTGAACGGCACCCTGGTCACCCTCCGGGACACAACCGTTCCCAACCTCGCCACGACCGTCGGAGGACACACGACCACGCTCTCGGGCCTGGCGACCTCGAAACAGGACGCCCTGCCCCTGGGAACGATTCTCATGTACGACGGAGGCTCCTGGCCCACGGGGCTGATCGGAGGAACGACGCCCAAGGACGGCGCATCCCTGGGACTTCCCGGCTGGTACGCCTGCTCGGCGGAAAACAACGGGCGGAACGGAAACATCCCGAACCTCGAGGATCGGTTCATCAAAGCGGTATCTCCGGCCAACTGGAACGTGTCCGGAGCTTCCGGGTCCGGACTGGTCACCCTCGCGGCCGTGAACCTCCCGCCCCACATCCATGAGATGGACCACACCCACGTCGAATACGACACCATCGGCGGAGCAGGAAATTCTCAGAAGACCGGAAACACGAACAACATGGGAGCGGCCATCAACACCAGCCTGGCCTCCCGCCAGATGACCAGCGACGGCTCCACCGTGGCCGAATCCCACCTGGGCGCGACACCGGTCAACCTGGGGGCGAACATCAAGCAATACGCCCTGATCTACATCAAGCGGATCTCCTGATTTCTGACCGGGGTGCGCCGAAACCCACTATTCTTGTATGGCGCACCGTTTCCAAAACTAGGTACATTCAGTACCTGTCTCAAATTTGCAACCGGGACCGTAGGCTCCGGTGACGAATCGGTTCAGTATGTTCAAGGCACCGACGAAATCGGCGTTGTCCGAATGACCACAAATCTGACACTTGAACAAATCCTGTGACAACCGGTTCTTCTGATCCATATGGCCACAGACTGGACAAGTCTGGCTAGTCTTCCACGGGCTAACTGAACGGAAGGAAACACGGTTTTCTTCCGCCAGGGCCTGAACACGTTCTAGGACTTGCCGATAGTTCCAGTTATGGATCAAGCGTCTAAAACTCTTGGACAGACCGCGACGACGGGTCTGTCCATTTTTTCCATGTTTCAATCCCTTGAGGTTTTCAACTACTACGATGGACATTTCTCTCCAAGGTAGTTGCTTCGCTTCACGGTTGATATAGGACTTCAAGTCCTCCTTGGCTCCATAATAGGCCTTAGAACGAAATTGCTTTCTGTGCAAAATGTCGAGCTTTTGACGAAGGAGGTCTTCCCCGTAGAACTTTCTCTGGGTCGTAGCCAGGAGTTTGTTCATTCCGATGTCCACACCAAGGATTTCACCTTCGATCTTTTTTGGGCCTGTATCGACCTCGAACGAAAACTGAATCCGGTCGGCGTAAACCGTTACAGTCTTGCATAGCGTCCCTTCAGAAAGCCATCTATTCAACTGACGGTGTTTATGTAAAAGTAGGGTGACCGACTTCTTCTGACCCAATGAAGCCAAGCGCACTAATAAATCGAAAGCCTTGACTCTCGGACCCAAAATAATTTGAGCACAAGTCTCACTGAGGGTCATTTTCTTTCCGCTATGTGTTGGCCTTCGGTAAAGTTTTTGTGTCGTCTCGGCTAAACTTTTAGCACCCAACACCATGCCATAGGCTTCTGCCAAAACATTTTTTAAGAGCCGAGTGGAAAACCAAGTCTGTGAGACCATCCTTAAAGTGCCAGTCCAAGCTTTGGTCAAAACGTCAAATTTCTTAGACCCCGAAAGAACACAGGGTTCAACCAAATCCACAGCGACCGTAGTCACCCTCTGATATTCAACCAGGAGTAGCTTTATCATAGCTTTCTTGCTGGCTGATGCTTCGGAGAAGTGTGACACGGATGATCGATTGATTTTCAACCCTGCACCCAAAAAAGAAAGGGCTTTACGAGACCCCGTGGTAGCGGTTCGGGGTGGTGTGGCCACCCCTGGTCTCGTAAAGCCCTCTGGATACAACTGCCACACAGCAACTGGTGTCGGACCTCTACCACGAGCCGACTTTTATAGTCTACGCTAGATTTTTGAAAAAGTCAAGTGTTTGTTTCTTTCTAAAAAATTCTAAGGATACTCCCACAGTCTCCCGCATCAACTATTCTAATGAAGAGGCAAGTTGAAAAGATGGCGCACCCCCTCGGAAAAAAGATCAAGGACAACCTTCAAGCCCTAGCGGACGCGAAGGTCACAATCTTCCCGGCGGGGTCCACGGTCCCGGTTGGAACCATCGTCGGCGGAAGCCCGGTCCTGGTTCCCACCGTCGTCTCCGTTCCCACGGCGGTCACCGGGGATCTTCTTGGCTCGAACGTCGACCAGACCTACACCAACGCCATCGGGGATGCAGTCGAGGCCTACTCGGGGGGTACCCTCCTACCCCCGGCACCGGCCATCCTTTGGAACGGCACCCCCTACACCCTGGGCACCTGGGCACCGGCGCCTGACCAGCTCCGGCCCCGCGTCACCCTCCAGTGGCTGGTCTTCTCTTCGAGCAACCCGCCCTACGCTTCGGTGGCCTGGACCGGGACCGCCTCGAAAATTCTCGTGAAAAGAAAAATTCACGGAGAGTCCGCCAACGCCCAAACCGTCGCCACCCTGACCAACATGAGCCTCACGTCCTACGTGGACGACACCGGCCTGTTCAGCGCACCCGGCGTTCCGATGGTCTATGACTACACACTCCAGGTCGTGGACAACTACGGCACCCTGGGCGACGACACCTCCGTGGAGGCCGTGACCACCCAGACCTACCCCTCCCCCACCGACCCCGTGGACGCCATCGTCGCAAGCCCCGGATCCGGCCAGATCGGCTTGATCTACCTGGGCGAGACCGATTCCGCCAAGGTGGCCCTGGTCGACCGCTACATCCTCCAGCAAAGAAAGGCTCCGGCGACTCCCAACGGCAAGGGCGGGTACACGGTGCCGGTTTCTCCCTCGTGGGACGCCTGGGTCAAGATCAACGACACCAAGGCCCTGGCGATGGTCGTCTCCGGGCTTTCGAACTCCTACGTGTTCCAGTTCCGATACCAGATCGTCAACGTGTACGGAATTTCCTCGGCCTGGAACACGGCGGTCAACACGAATCTCGGTTCGCCCATCCTGCCGGAAGCACCGATAGACACCTCGGACAACAGCCGGGCGTATTTCGTCTCGGTCGTCAACGCCCTGTTCGCGAGGCAGTACAACTCCCCGAAGAACATCCGCTTCCACGTCGGCCCCTCGAACGTCGACCCAGCCCGGCTGAACACTTTCTGGGCTGGAACGAACGACGGATACATCTGGTACCAGACCGACCTCAAGACCTGGGTGGAATGGGAGTATTCCTCGACCTCCTGGCAGGCCTCGCCGGTTCAGCCGGTCACCTCGGCCACGGTCGCCGGGTACATCGCCGATGCCCAGATGACCTCCGTCGAGAAAGGCTACCTCCTCAACGGAAACGGGGATTCGGGTTTCAAAGGCCTCGTCGCTGAAAAAATTCTTTTCGAAAGTTTCGGCACGAAATTCAATCCCCGCTTTGAAACCGACCCGGCGTACCAGGCCTACGTCTCCCAGTTCCTCACCGTCGAGCGCGTCCTCCTCAACCCCCTCAAGGGCCTCCTCTCGAACACGGGAGCAACCTCGACCGGAGTGACCGGCGAAATTGTCCAGGAACTCTCCAGGCTCGAGGCCGTCAAGCGGGACCTGGGCTACTCCCTGTTCGCCACGGCCAGCGCCACGCTGACAGCGGACACCGATCAGCTCCACAGGTCGAAACTCCCTTGGTCGACCACCGACACCATCGACGGGCTTTCCTTCTACGCCTACGTTCTGTCGGTGGCCCCTGGACTCAAGAAAGTCGCAGTCAAAACCGCGTCCTCCTCTCCGTCGGGCAACACGACCGGAGACCTCTGGGTCAACTCCACTACCCACGCGGTCTCCCGCTGGACCGGTTCGGCCTGGACCGGAATCACGGTTTCAAATTCTTTCCTGGCGCTGGAGCAAAGCGCCGGTCAGACGCGCACTCTTTTTGCGGTGGCCAACTTTGCGGGCCTCCCGACCGCCTACACGCTCAAAGACGCCATGGTCACCCTGATCGACATCACAGCCAGCTCCAAGGTTTTTTCTTCCCTAGAAATTCACATCGCCACCCAGACCAGATCCTCCGGCGGGTTCACCTCCTCGGAATGGGCGCCAGCCTCCCTGCTCCACTCAGACCCGGCGGGATCCAGGTCCATCGGTCTTTTCGCTACCACCGGACAGGCCTACGTCTCCGGGGACATTTTCGTCCCGGGGTCGAACTCCACCGTCGTCTCCGGCACCTCCGGCGACTCGATTCTTTTTTCCTCTGGAAATTTCTACTCCTCGTCGGTCGCCTCAACCGGCTCGACTTTCAACGCTGACCAGTGGCTCACCCATCAAACCGTGGGCGACGCCTCGACCGCCCAGACGGTTGAGAAAATTGTTTCCCAGTTCACCTCGAACGACGTCGCCTCCATCCTGGAAAAAAATTCTTTGTCGATGCAGTGGAACGCCATCAAGGCTCAAGAGACCGGCCTGGTGGCGAGAGCGACCTCCTACGGCCTGTCGAGCGCCTCCCTGGCCTCGGCCTACAGCGTCTTGGTCGCCCTGTTCGACACCAACCCGACCGGAGTCCTGTTCGACCTGACCACGGTGACCATCCGGGCCGGACTGTGGGATTCCATCAAGACCGCCATCCAGGCATGGAACCTGGCGGCTCAGAGCCTCCAGACCGGCATCGACGGGATCATCACCGACATCACGGCCCCGATTCTTTCCGACATCACGCTGACCGCCCTCACCCTCACCTACGACGCAACCAACGCTCTCGTCGCCACCAGCGCGGGAGGCTACATCCGACAGAACGCCGACGGCTCCGTCCGGCTCCTGCTCCCCACCGGCATCATCGACAACCCCGGCGGTTCCGGCGTCAAAGGGGTCAAAGTCTACCGGTACACGACATCCCACGCGGAAACCGTGGCGGACAAGATCGGAGTCGGCAATGTCAGCTACCTGGCCCCGTACATCTTCGACGACCAAGGCGTCGAGTCGGGAACCTCGAACGTGTACGGGTTCTCCGTCTACGACCGAAACCAGAACGAGTCCGCCATCGTCTGGTCGACGGGCAACACCGCAATCACCCCGAACGACACCAGACCTCCCGCCGACGTGGGGAGCATCTCGGCTTCCATCTCGAACGGCATCACGACGATTTCCTGGAGCAAAGTGGCCGGGTACTACGTTTCCGGGTACGTGGTGGAATTTTCTGCCAACGGAACTTTTTCCGACACGGTCCCCCTGACCCCCATCTCCGAGACCACGGAGCTGTCTCTCACCTACGGCGGGGCCTTTCTGGACTCCTCCGGCACGGCGACCGACGGGACCCTCCTGGCCTCCGTCGCCAACTGGCGTTTCCGGGTCAAAGCCAAAACCGTGTTCAGCGTGGTCTCGACAGGATGGAAAGCGACCACGACCGCCCCGGACACCTCGAACCTGTTCCCGCCCAACGTGGCCTCGATTATTGTCTCGGCCCATGACGGGTACGTCACGGTCTCCTGGTCCTCCCCCGCTCTCCCCCAGGGATCAAGCACTCAGAACATTTCCTACCTGATCCAGAAATCCACGAACTCCGGCGGATCTTGGGGAGCCGCCTCCCCCCTCACCGATTCGACCTTCGACGACAAGAGCGTCGGCCTCGCCCTCCTTTCGGATTTTTCCGCCTGGCGGTTCCGAGTCAAAACAAAGTACGGGTTCGGCGCGGTCTCCTCAACCTGGATCGGCGGAACGACCACACCGGACTACACGAATTTCTTTCCTCCCGTCGTCACGGGAATTTCCGCCTCCACCGGCTCAGATGGAAAAGTCGTCCTGACCTGGCCCTCCCCGGGAGTTTCGAAAACTTTTCTTGTGGAAAAATCCACGAACTCGGGCGGGAGCTGGGGCACGGCGTTCGAGGTGCCGTCGGCGACTTGGACGGAACCCTCCGTAGAGGCCTCCCTGGCGACCCTCCAGACCCTCCGGTTCAGGATCACGGGAAAATCCTCATGGGGGTCCCTAAGCTCCGTGGCGGGCGTCACAACGGCCAGTGCGTCGACCTCCGTCTCCACGACCGACTTCGTTCCTCCGACCGTCGCGGGCCAGTACGCGGTAAGCAACGCGAACGGACTTTACGTCCTGACCTGGAACGCGGCGGGGGGCCGGACGGCCAAGTATCTCGTCGAAAAATCTTTGCTGGGAAATTTCTCCGACACGACCAGCCTCTACGTGACGAACCCGACCTGGACCGACCCCACCCTCCCGACGGTGGGAAACTACACGACGATCCTCTACAGGATTTCCAGCGAGACCTCCTACGCCATCCAGCAGGCCAGCCCCTCGACGATGACCCAGAGCGCCTCGGTCCAGACCACGCCGAACGTGTTCAACGGGTTCTTCCGGCCCGCCGACGAGACCGCGCTCTCCGCCGCCATGCTCTCGGTAGGATTCTCGGTCAAGTGGGGAATCGTGGACCGGGGAGCGACCTACCGCCTCCAGAGAAAAATCGGGGGCGGAGCCTACGCGGACGTCGCTGGAACCTCGGGCGGAGTAACGACACAGAATAATTTTTTCACGGACGTAATTTCCGAACGGGATGCCTCGGTCCTGGCTACCTACCGGTACCAGGTGATCGGGAAGACTTCCTACGGAATCGAAGCATTAAATTTCTTCGGAGATACCCAGACTCCGACTTTCGTGGATTTCCAGCCCGCAATGCCGACCAACATCGGAGCCGAGCTGGTCAACACCCAGGTCCGGGTTTTCTGGACAAATCCCGGAGGCAACGCGACCAGCTTCACGGTCCAGAAGTCCACCAACGGCGGATCGACTTGGACAAGTCTTACCACGACGACCTACAATGAATTTTTTGACGGGAACGGAATCGTCTCGGTTGCGAGCTTCCGCTACCGCATCCGCTCGAATGCCGACTCGGGCGCATTCTCGGCTTGGGTGTCGACTGCGGCCGACCCTAACACCACATTTACAACGCCCTACTCGGTCGCCTCGGGGTCGGTGAAGGCAAAGGCAATTCCCGGCTTCGTCTCGGTGACCTGGGACCGGCCTTCCGCGAACACGACCTTCGACCGGTACTACGTGGAAAAATCCCTCGACTCCGGCTCAACCTGGGGGGCGATCAATACTATCCACGACCCGAGCGACCCGACCGGCGGAACTTTCTCAGCCCTGGCGACCTCTGCCAACCCGGACTCGGCCAACCACTACCACGTCCTGGTTGTCAGCGACACTTTCTTCAATGAGCCCATCGGCATTGTCGAGGCCTCGACCATGTCAGCTTGGCGCTACCGGGTCCTGGCCCTTTCCTCGGCTCTCGGATATGCGTCTGCCTACGGCACCGGAGCAAGCGCACCGAACGTCTCAGGCTACGGCACCTACATCCCCTCGGCCTTGACCGGCCTGAAAGTCGTCGAGGCCGGGCGCACCCTGTCGCTCGGTTGGACGAACCCGAACAACCTCCTGGGCTTTATCCGCTACGAGGCCCAGGTCTCCAAGGACCAGACCAACTGGTACTCGCTCCAGACCGACGGCACCGACTGGAAGGGAACGCTCAACTCGGTGACCCCGTCGACGGGATTCTTCACCCACACGAAAGTCCCGCTCTTCGCTGGCGACGGCGTTTCGGGCGACAACGGGCCGACAGGCACCGTCGGCGTGCTTTCCAGCACGACTTTCGCTTGGTCAAAAGATTCGACCGTCTCCATGCTTCCTGGGGGATACTACCGCAAGGATTCAGGGTCAAGCTGGAGCGACGCAAGGCTCTACACCAATTCCGGGTTCGCCCAGGCTTACGTCTCCGGTCGGCCCCTTGGAACGAGTGCTGTCGACAATGCAATGATCGCCTTGACTTCCAGCCCCTCGACGCTTCCCGACTGGACCTCTCTCGATGCCGCCTGGTACTTTTCCGCCGGATCTTGCTGGGCGGTCAGACTTGGAACCTGGTACCGGGTCGACACCGGCGCGACCACGACAGCGGGAACAAACGGCCAGCCCTGCAACATCAACGACCGGTTCACCGTCGTCAGCAACGGCACCACCATCGTCTGGTATTGGAACGGGATCGCGAAGCTGACCTTGGTTGTCTCCCTCGGAACGATGAAAGGATGCTGGACGGCATCTGTCTCTGGCGGAATCATCACCGACATCAAGTTCGGCGACCTGACCAATCCCGGCCCGATCTACCCGCTAAAGAGTTCGGTCGTCACGAATCAATTCTACCGCGTCCGCATCGTCACCAGCGTCACGACCAGCTCCTGGTCTTCGACGGTTGTCGGCACGGCTCGACCTTACGATCTATCTGATCTTACCGTTGAAAACTTGAAAGTCGGCGCGACCGCGACCATCCTCGACATTGTCGGCGGAAAAATCTACACCGGCAAGGCGACCGACACCAACCTCTCTACCCACCCCACTGGTGAACAGGTAACGCCCGGCAACTATGCCCTGACCTGGATCGACCTCGACGGCGGGCGCCTGAGGCTCGGGGGCTTGAACGCCTATATGTACTACGACGGGCTTGGCACCTTCAGCTTCAACTCTTTGGCCTTGAACCTCTCGTCGTCCGATCTGACCACCAACGACAGCATGGCCTGGTTCAAGCACGGCTCCCGCTCCCTGTCATGGTTCCCTTGGACCGGCGCGGGCAACGTCGCCTCCGACACCATCGCGGGCAAGGTCACCGCTGAAATCTCGACGACTCCCGACATCAAGAAGCTCACCCTCCAGAGAAACACCACCACGGAGAAAGGCGTCATCATCGGCTCCGACTGGGGGTCCGGCTCCCGGCTCATCGTCTCGAAGGAAGTCTCGACCCGGCCAACGGTCCTGAAAAGCTCTTCCAACGTGACGGTGACGAAGACCTTCGCCTCGGGGTCGACCTTCAGCGACACCGGATTCGTGGTCACCAAGGTCGGAGGCTCTGGCGGATGGAACGAGTCGGCTTGGTCCGACCTTCCCGTCTATGGACCGTGCCATGTCGTGGTGAAAGTCGGGACAGTCCAAGACTTCATCATCGGTCTGACCACGATCAACCCTACCGCCATTACCAGCTACACGGATATTCCTTATGGAATGCAAGTTCAAACCGGCACTTACAATCAGCTTCAGAGCGGGGCCGTTGTTTCTCCCTCATCCGCTGTACCTCCTGCTGTCGGAGACCTCGTCGAGATCATCTATACCGGATCCCAGGTTCAATGGTGGGCTCAGTCAGGCTTACTCTTTGTAGTCAACCTGACCAAGCCTCTGGATCTGCCTTTGTACTTCAAGGCGTCCATCAACACCAACACGACGCCGAGCTTCACCGTCGTCTCCTTCGAGCCTTGGTCCGCATCGACTCAGGCCATCAAGGGTCTGCCGAACTCAAGGAACTCGCTCCTCATGGAGTCCTACAAGGAATCCAGCGAGATCCAGTTCAACCGGAGCTACCAATCCCTCGAATCGACAACGGCCATCGTTCCCGCGAGCCAGATCACCGGCGCGTACTCCTTCGATGACGTCGTGACGGTCGACAACGGCAAGCCTCTGCCTGACTCCGGCTTCACGGTTTCCGGGTCAAGCGGAGGTACTTGGGCGAACGGGGTCTTCACCTCAAGCGGAACCGGATGGGGAACCTCTCGCCTGACCAGCAAGGTCGGCATCGGAGCCGGAGCGACCGCGAGCTATACGGTTGTCGACCCAACCAAGCACATCATGTTCGGTCTCGGTCGAGCGCCTAACACAGGGTTGACTGGTGGAGTTTACTACTCCAACATCAACTACATCGCCTACTTGAACGGGGCAGGCCAGATTACCGAGTACCTCGGCGCGGCGATTCAAGCTGTCATCGGCACTGTTGTGGCCGGAGATACGGTCATCGTCAACTACGATGGCACCAGCATCATCTACAAAAAGATTTCCGGCGGGACGACCACCCAGCTTTCCACAAGATCCGCCATCGGCACCGGCTTCACGTTCTACCTCGACTCGGATTGGTACGACCCTAGCACCGTCACCTCGACGATCAAGTTCTACGCTCAGAACTTCAACAACTTCGCCTTCCCCATCACGAGCCTCACCGACGGGGTCGGGACTTGGATTGCCAATACTGCGACAACACTCTCGGTTGAAAACGGAAAGCTCAAAGCCAATTATGCCGGGTATGCCTCCGCCAACGGAGTTTCTTTCGGCTCAAGCGGTCCTACGTGGAGCGGGGCCGCCGTCAGGGCCAAGTTCACCAGCACGGTTCCCATCACAAGCGTAGGCTACTACAACGGAGCCGTACTTTCTCTTCCGGCCAACAATCTTTTTTTCATCGACAAGTTCACGGTCGTCGTGTCCGTCCCCGCTTGGCCGGGAACTCTCAACAATTATTTCTACATCAACTACTCGGCGGGAGCGACTCCAGCCAGTGTTTTGTGGATGGAATACTTTTTCCTCGGAGGAATTCTCTCCTCCGGCTTGGTCAAGGACACCGGTCTTTCCGGCCTCGACCTCTACAACAACGGCGCCCTACCTGTCTCCGGCGTCACCGGCAATGCGCTGTTCTTCTCAGGAGGCTCGGTCTCCAAGATCACCTCGCTTTACCAAAGGACGGGGTCGGTCGCGATGTCGGTCCACTTCCGAATGTACGTGCCTCTTGCGGGAACGGGCACAGTTCAGACCGTTTTGGGAAATTTCGACCATGGCGGATACAACTGGCGGGTCTTCATTTCTACCACCGGAACGCTTTACTTCCACAACACCAGCACCGCCTATGCCGTTCAATCTGGAGTTTGGACCGACGTCATCATCACGGTCACGACCGCCGGAGCTTGGACTCTTTACATCAACGGGGTCTACAGCAACAGCGGTACCGGAATAACTTATGGAGGCGCCGCGAGTGAGCTGATCCTTGGCAACAACGGCCTTAACACAACCGCAGAATACTTCTACGGCGCCATTGATGACCTCCAGATCCTCAACGACGTCGTCCTGACCCTTTCTCAAGCTCAGTTCATCGCCAACCCGGTCAACGCTGGCTTCTTGAACTCCGCCTCCATCGCGCAAGCCGACATGGTCCTGGGGAGGCTCACCTCCAAGAACGCGAGCCTCCCGACCGAGTTTGTCCTGACCTACAAGGGGCCCTCGGCGGGCGGGTTCACGAACAATGTCCTGGAGGTACGCAAGAACGACACGCCGGTCGCCCTGTTCGACGAAAACGGAAACCTGGGCCTCGGGCACTACTCGTTCTTCAAAGCCTCGACCTTCGACCCGACCCTGGGGGGAGCGGGGGGTGGGGGCGGGTCGAACAGCAACTACCTGATGGTCGGCGGGAGAAACACCCTCTCGACCGGCTTCGGCCAGCTCACCCTCCTGAGCACCTCGGCGGTCTCGAATCTTGCCTCTGGAAATATTTCTGGACAAATAAATTTTTCCACGCTGAACAACGGCGCCGTCTCCGGGCTGAATCTCTACAACACGGTCGGCTCGATTCAGACTCAGCTTTCTGGAGTCGGCGGAGGAGCGGGCTTCGGCGGCACGATGCTCTTCCGGCTCAAGGATGACAACGCGAACACGATCACGACCCGGCTGACCCTCGGATCTTTGGTCAGCACTTTTCAAGGGGCCTTGAGAATGAGCGGGCTTGTAGGTCAATATACTTTGGCAAGTGTCGATGCCTCTACATCACCTATCGCAGTCGAAGGCTTTCTAGGAGTCAACGCCGGAGATCAGATCATCCGGTCTTTCTGGGGAATCTCCCTCGACATCAACGCGGGCAACCTCGGAGACAGTACGAGTGCAGCAAATGCCAGGATCAACAGCACCTCATCGTTCACCATCAACACCCGAACGGACACGAATACCTTCAAGACCCTTTTTACAGTTAGAAACAGCGGAAACGTCCTCGTCGGGTCTCTCATCAACAAGGCCCGCCTCTCGGTCGCCTCACCTGACGTAGGCTCGGTTCCCGCCCTTGGGGCCTCGAGCGGAATTCAATTCCTGCTTTCCAACAGCGACGGCAACGGGTACGGTCTCCTTGCCGGAACTTTGACCAGCGGTACATCTTACATCACCTCTCAGCGGGTGGACGGCACCGCGACCGCCTACAATCTGCTACTCCAGCCCAACGGTGGAAACGTCCTGGTCGGGACCATCTACAATCCGTTGTACGGCAACCTGTTCATCGCCAGCACCGCAGGGGACAAGACAGACGCGACGTTGAGATCCGTCTATGCTTTCGGAACCAAGGAGACCACCATCAACGGCTTTGGAATGTACGGGTGGGTCAAGGGAGGCGCTTCCAACGCGGTCAGGTTCGCTGGATTCCAAACCTCGGAACTGGGCCTGTTCGATACGGGAACTCTTGTCTTGCAACACAACGGAGGCGGGGTATCCATCGGCGGGACAGGCACGCCAATCTCGGCGGCGGAGAAACTCCACGTGATTGGAAACGTCCGCGTCGACGACGCCTCGGCCAACGCTGGATTCAAGATGTCCTTCGACAACACAAGCAAGACCTTGAACTTCATCTACGTGGGAGCCTGATCCATGGCGCTAGTAGCTCACTACCGATTCAACGGAGACCTCAAGGATTCCATCGGCATGGGGACGGCCACCGCGACGGGAACGTCTTTCGTCACGGGAAAAATCGACCAAGCGGTCAACATCCCGGCGGGAACGAACCGGGTCGATGGATTAAACCTTGACCAGCTCGGCATTTCCAACGAAGTCTCAGTTTCTTGCTGGACGAACGTACCTACTCAGTTGGGAGGTACCCAACAGCTTTTCCAGGCGCTGACCGACGCGAGTCCGAACCGATTCAACGCCCACTACTCATGGGGGACGGCTCCCGGCACCATGTACTGGGACTTCGACAACAGTCGTGTCAGCATCACCAACCCAGTAACGGCAAGCTCGGGCTGGCACCACTGGGTTTTCACCTATGGGCCGAAAGGTCAGTTCATTTATTACGATGGCGCTGTCCTGGTGTCGAACACCTCCAACACGACAGGCATATTCGACGCAACGGGAAAAACGCTTATCATCGGGAATCTCGGACCGAACAACTCCTATTCCGCACCTCTAGTCGGTGCCGTGGATGATTTCAAAATCTACAACCACCAAATCTCCATCAAAGAGGTAAAAGAATCTTTCAAGGCGAAGATTCTCCACTACAAGTTCGACCAACTCGAGGAGTACACGGTCAACCTCGCCCAGTCAAATGAGCAAGCCGTCTACGATATTCTAAACGCCACGAAAGTCGGAGAGTGGTACGTCATCTCACCTGTGACGGGAAACTTGACTTGCCGAACCTACGCCAACCTCGCCCAGCTTGTGAACGGCACGACCTACACCTGTTCGATGGACATCTTCAATCCAAGCTCCTCGACCATCACCGGCACTTGGGACTGGTGCGATGTCGTGCCGAACGATGCTTGGTCTGTTCTTCCCGGCGAGCAAAAAAGAATTTCTACCACAAAATCTTTGGCGACCTACAACTCGACCTACCATTTCCTCGACATCAACGGGACGAACGGTCAGGTCGTTTGGTTCAAGAACGTCCAGATTGAAGCCAAAGACCACGCCACGCCCTTTGCCGGATACCAGACCACCCGAGCCGACGTCATCACCGATAATGCAGGGTACTATAATGCAATTCTAGATACGAATTGTCCTCAGTGGACTACAGGAAAGATAGGGTCGGGGTCGATGTATTTCAATGGTAGCAAGTACATCATATGCACTGGAACTGGAGCTCTTTTTGGAAACAACTTCACCCTATCTCTATGGGCTAATGCTGATTGGACTTCAACTGCTGGAATGACTATGATTTCCAAGACCGAAGGTGGTAGCTTCTCCCTCGGACTAAATGGACAAGCGGCTGGAGGATCGGCAGGATACTTGAATTTTCAGCAATGCTGGACTTCCGG
>SESF01033128.1_pt1 | contig 65142 bp, 104 predicted proteins | sample 3171521 | NCBI WGS metagenome assembly SESF01 (sample SAMN10866945, study PRJNA518727) | freshwater metagenome | biome: subpolar coniferous forest; feature: holomictic lake; material: water; isolation source: holomictic Lake 227, 6 m and 8 m depth | place: Canada: near Kenora, Ontario | collected...
CGCAGAAAAATAAGTGGACATGATGATGAAGATTAGCGGAGAGATCCACGAGTTCAACCCAATAATCTACCCCTGCCGAATTTGGGTAGCGATCAATCCCTCCTACGAGTCAATAAGCGAAAAGTTTTACGCAGTAACTACTGAAATGGAAAGGATGGATATAGAGCCAAGGCAATTTGAGGCGGATTACTTTTCTATTGCATCGACCTGTCCTGTGACTATTAAGCAAGGCGGATGGATTGGATTATTGGTGTGTATTTGGAAACCAAAAAGCCTAAATGTGGATACCATCTGCCACGAGTCGGTTCATTGTTCTGATTTTATTTGTGAGCAATTTGGAATCACGAACGGATCTTTTGATAACGGAGAGGCTTATGCTTACTTGACTGGATGGATTGCGGGATGTATCGAATCTGTTAAGAAGGGTACGGTAAGTCACCGCTCCCCCTTAAATGAAAAATAAATCCTCCCACCTATTGCACGAGTAAATAAAAGTATTATATTTGCACTTACCAAAAAGAAGAGATGAAAGGAAAAGCGATTTATCAACCAAAAGGAAAAGCGGGAGAGTATGCAGAATGGGCGTGTAATTTTTATGTTGGATGCTCAAATAGCTGTGAGTACTGTTACTGCAAAAAGGGTATTCTGGCAGGTGTAATGGGGCAGAACAAGCCACAATTGAAGAAGTGCTTTCAATCAGAAAACCATGCACTCAATATTTTTCAGATTGAAATGCAACATAATATTGAATCATTACGGAAACATGGATTATTTTTTTCATTTACAACCGATCCGTTTCTTCCAGAAACAGAAATGTTAACCATTAATGCAGCAGGAATAGCTGTTCAGAATGGAATACCAGTTAAGATTCTGACAAAATGCACTGAATGGATTGAAGGTTATTTTGAATGTGAAAGAGATTTTGGCGGAATTGTCAATAAGCATTTATACTCTTTTGGCTTCACCCTCACCGGCCACGATGAACTGGAGCCAAATGCCTCCACCAACACAGAAAGAATCAGGGCAATGAGAAAACTACACGAGGCAGGGTTTAAAACCTTTGCTAGTATCGAGCCGATTATTGATTTGAAGTCCAGTTTTGATATGATATGCGATACGAATTGTATCTGTGATTTGTATAAAATTGGAATCGAATCAGGGAAACAGTATGTTAAATCAGAGCTAAAAGAATTTATCACAGGAGTGATTGAGCAGAATTATTTTTCCGAGGCAAAGATTTATTTCAAAGATTCACTTTTAAAGCAGGCTGGTGTTTTGCGTAGCGACCTACCTGATAGTTGCGTAGACAGAAATTACCAAATATAAAATAACGATGGAACAGGACAACACACAGTACAAAACAATTACCCAAACATCCCCCGACACGATCCTATGTGACGGGGTGGTTTGGATGACCAGGGAGAAATACATGGAACATGCCGGACTTTCTCAGAACTCGATTGCATCTTTATATTTTCATGTAAAATCAGGCAAGGCGGAAAGGATTGATTTCTTCAATATGACTTTTTTTAGATCTCTGTAAAATTGAAAACTCTGATAGATTCACTATCAGCAGCCATCAGCTTACCAGAACTGCGACATGCAGTTACAATAGAGAATAAAGAGGAGAGGATAGGTGCAATATCTTTTGTGTACCTTGACACCCTACCCAAATTAGATGTCTACAAACATAATGGGGGTATTGTCTATTTTGATGGCCGTTCTTATGTGCAAGCAAAGAACGAAATATTTGAGAACGCTGTTTTTGAGTCTATGAGGACTCACAGTGTTAGTAAGGGTACTTTGACAAAAAGTTTCCCGCAAATGATTAAGGTAGTGATGAGGGGATTGTCTGCGAGGGAATTTAAGATGGATAGAAAATGCCTGTGCTTTAAAAACTGCATATTGGATGCCATAACCAGAGAGATGCATGAATTTTCCCCTGAGTATATGGTGATAAATAAAATGGAATATAACTACGACCCAAATGCCAAATGTCCAAAATGGATTAAATTTATAGAAGAGGTGCTACCAGACAAACTTGTGAGAAATGCGTTCCAGCAATATCTGGGTATGCTGTTTATTGACAGGGACTTATATAAATTAGAAAAATTCTTAGTGCTTGTGGGAAATGGTGCAAACGGCAAGAGTGTTGTATTTGAGGTTGTAACAGAATTGGTTGGCAAGGATAATACCACATCTTTTGAGATTGGTGATTTAGTCGGAGGAGTGGATAAACAGAAAAACCTGGCCTCAATAAATGGCAAGACACTAAATTACTGTTCCGACCTAGGAAAGAAAGAATTATCGGGAGCTACAGTAAAGAGCCTTGTAAGTGGCGAGCCAGTTCAGGCAAGGCAGATCTATTCTGAATCATTTACAGCCTACCATATTCCACTGCTGATTGCAAATACCAATGAACTACCAGTTACCCAAGACCACAGTGACGGGTACTTCCGAAGATTTATCATCGTACCTTTTGACGTAAAAATTCCTGCGGAAAAAAGAAATATAAATCTGCACACGGAATTGAAGGGGGAGCTTTCCGGCATATTAAACTGGGTACTCGACGGGCTTGATTCTTTTATCAAGAATGATTATAAAATACAAGAACCTGAAGCGATCAAAGACAAACTGCACGAATATAAAATCAACTCCAACAGCATCCTAAAATTCCTCGAAGAGGTTGAATACCGACCAGAACCGATGTACAAAAACCACCCACAAGAAGAAATCACAGCGAGTGATTTTTACAGCAAATATAAAAACTACTGCCACGAATCAGGAAATGTCCCGTTCTCGCTGGTAAAATTTGGAGAGAAGCTGGTAGAGGAAGGGTTTCATAAAAAGCGCAAAATGACTGGATGGAGTTACTTGATACATAAGATGCCGCTGCCAAACCAATATGACGTATTGGTTTCTACTGGGCGGATTGTTATGGGTAAGGATGAGTATATGAAGATGATTGGGTATAAGAATGGAGCGGCGGTGCTGCATGAGGAGAAGGAGTTTGAGAGTGTAGATCAATTATTGTTTTAATTATGGAAAGCATAGTATATAATGAGGATTGTATGGTTGGGATGAAAAAGTATCCTGACAAGTGGTTTGATCTGGCTGTGGTTGATCCGCCTTATGGGATTGGAGTGAATGTAAGTATGGGCAGGAGAAAAGGAGATAAAAAAAGTAAATATCACAAATTTATTGGTAATGATAATTGCATACCAAGTGCAGAATATTTTATCGAATTAAATCGTGTCAGTAAAAATCAAATCATTTGGGGGGGCAATTATATGACTGAATTTTTAAAACCTTCATCTTGTTGGATTCTTTGGGATAAAGGATTTTCTGATGAGATTACATTTGCGCAGTTTGAAATGGCTTGGACTTCATTTAATTCCAGTGCAAAAAAACATGATTTTAATGCAGCTGCTAATAGAAATAGAATACATCCCACAGAAAAACCATGTTCCCTTTACAAATGGATTTACAAAAACTACCTACCCAACGGCGGTAAGGTTTTAGACAGTCATCTCGGCTCAGGCTCAAACAGAATAGCAGCCGAAGTTGCAGGGAATATTGATTTTACAGGCTATGAACTTGACGAAGAATATTTCCTCGCCCAAGAAAAGCGTTTCAAAATTCACATGATGCAACCAAGGCTATTCTAATGTACGCAATAAGCAACTCCTCCCACGCCGAACTTCTCCGCCTGCTATCAGAAATGGATGGGCTGAAAGGTAAGGATAACAAAACAATAAACGCCAGAAGAAGGGAAAAATTAATGATTATAAAACTGAAGAAATGTCGAAAGCAGAATATGAACGCCTCCGCAAACAAGGGTGGAGGATTATCAGATGGAACCAGCGAAAAGCAACAATAGAGATAAGAACAAGACATGGTTGGTCGTGGATGGCAGATTACAGCGAGAGCAGGTGGAGTGAGATAATTAGTAACGAAAAAACTTTAGTGGAATGACAAAACACCCAGCAAAATACACAGATAGCTTTATTCCTATTTTTGCCAAATTACTAAAAGATAGACAAGTAGTATTAGATCCATTTGCAGGAGTTGGCAAAATTGCACTTATCAAGAATTATGGATTCAAAGGCAAGGTGATGTGCAATGAATTAGAGCACGAATGGACAGAAACTGGGGAATACGATGTGGATGAGTGGCGTGTAGGAGATGCCGCTAATTTGCAATTTGCGAATTGCGAATTTGATGCGATTTGCACAAGTCCCACTTACGGAAATCGCATGGCTGATCATCATAAAGCTAAAGACGATAGTAGAAGAATCACATATACTCATACATTAGGTAGGGATTTTAGTGAGGGTAATACCGGTAAAATGCAATGGGGCAACGACTATCGAAATAAGCATATTGAAATTTACAAAGAATTAAAAAGGGTCTTGAAGCCAAATGGGTTGCTTATTGTGAATATCTCCAATCACATCAGAAAAGGAGTGGTTGTAGATGTTGTTGGATGGCATGGGAATGCGTTAATTAATTTAGGATTCAGTTTTCAGAAAGAGTTATTAATAGATACCCCAAGAATGAAGTTTGGGCTGAATGCATCAAAGAGAGTTGAAAAAGAAAGTATTTTAATATTTAATAAGCCATCGTTTCTATGACCCAACCCGACTACGACCAATACTCCGAACTCATAAACATTCTGGACTGCATAGTAGATATTCCAGAGAATATGCCAGACAACCAAAAAGCTGGATACTTGAATTTATTTCAGTTTCACGCAAAGAGAGCGTTCGCTAAATTAAATATGAACCCTGATGAACAGAATAGACTGAAAGATGAGCCGCACAGCCCAACTCTATAAGCACGAAACCAAGTCGCTGAAACGGTATTTTGATGGCGGAAATTCTCCTGTACTGAAATATATCGAAACAGTTGAGCAGTATGTAGGTGAACTGCGAAAGGTAAGTCTCGAAGAACTCCTTGACGAGATTGAGTATAACCGTTTATTCCAATCCACCCTTTGCCTTGTAGGTGAGACTTATCGTCCAGACCAGTTTCTTTCGGTGTGGGGCGAGAAGTATATTCGTATTTTTAGTGTAGAATTTATGGCATACATGGCGGAAAAAAGAGGAAAACTAACAAGGAAACTCACGTGGTCAGAACTATGCGACCTAGATTATAAATACGACGTGTGGCGAATCCGCTGGCTTTGCGAGAATCATTTCTGTGGAGACTCATTGGAATATTCCAAGAAAAATATTTCATTAAAAACTCTTTGGGGTATTGCGTAATTAAATAAAAGTATTATATTTGTAGTGATGGCAAGCAGAGGCGTAGTAATGGCAAGCAGAGTAGGACTTGTGAATAAGAACCAACCAGAACCCACCAAGGTCGGACTTGTTTTGGATATAGAAATCAACGATACAGACATCTGGTTAATCCAAGTAAATGATAAAAAAAGAGTCGTAACAAAATCAGCAACAGAAATGTTAACTGGAACTGGTTGCGTTTTGTTGAGATTCATAAACAAAAGCAGTATTAATGTAGAAAATTATCAACGATGAGTAAAAAAACAGCAAGAGTAGGAACGTATTTAGTAGAAAAAGAACCCGCCCACCTGAAAGTATCCCATGAAAACGGAACTTTCAACTTCCGATTAAAAGGAGGAGTAGAAATTGACCAGTTTTTTGAGGAGATCAAAAAAGAAGAGTCGAAGAAGTATTTTGAAGTCGGATTTGCCAGCGCGAATATTTTTACGATACTGATGATGCAGAATCCTGAGTATCTGATGGCGTGGATTGCTTTTCACAACTCGTACTTTGAGAAGCTGAAATCACCGGAAGTAACGGACGCCAAAGATGAGGAGATTTGTAAGGAAGAGGAGGCGTTGTACGGGTTGGAGCACTTGGAAGAAAACGAAATAAAAAAGGAGGATTAATTATGGCATTTACAGTTAAGGGGCGTGTGATTGAAATCTGCCCAGAAGTAACTGGCACATCTGCTGCCGGCAAAGAGTGGAACAAGCGCGACTTAGTGGTTGAAGAATTAGAGGGAAATTACCCAAAACGAATAGCCTTCACCGCTTTCAATAAGCCGGACATATTTAATTTCTTTGGATTGCACGATGAAGTCACTGTACATTTCAATGCAGAATCAAAGGAATTTAACCAGCGTTGGTTCACGAATCTGACCATCTGGAAAGTCGATGTAGATGTGAAAGCTGCGGGAAGTACGCCGCCGAGTAGTGGGTTGCAGACAAATAATCCTCCGCCTCTACCACCACCGCCACCTCCACCTTCGGGGACAGATGACGACCTGCCGTTTTGATAACTATTGATTTACAATACTATAACCCAATCTTGCGCACGAGTTGCGATGATCTGAATCATAACGGAATAAGTGTGGATAAATCCTTCCACAAGGGGCTTTTATCAATTTTCACTCCTATTTGACAGGGAGATTGGGTTATTTTAAAAATACTTCCGGTTATAATTTCCGAAAGGAGTCCAACAAGTAAAGAGTAATCTGAGACGTTGGTGTAATTCCGGGTAATATTTCTCAGCAGATCACTGAGTCGTAACAATGGTAGGCCTCTCTAAACGGACTGAGATAGTATCAAAAGGATTTACGAAGCTCACTTGACCACCGAATCGTATGTCGGCGACCACCCTTAAAAAAGGTGGTTTTTGTTTTTAAAATACCGCCTCGCTAAATTCTTTACCATCAGCCATGACCGGTGTGATCCCGCAAATACATCGCGGGTGCACCGGGACGATACCAGAATCAACTGCATACACTCTACCCGCAACAGAATCACACAACTCGCAACTTAAACTGGAATTTCTATAAGGCATAATACCTGCAATTTTCCCATTTCCCATAAACCCTGCGACAGTGTTCTGGACGAATATTCTCTGCTGGGCGTCAAAGGAAAGCCGTGTTAAATTCGAGAAAGCCGAAGCATACCTACCGCGCCCATATGACAACTCCCCTCGCCTTAGTCTTACAGCATCATACAACCCACTCACCATCGCTTTCATAACCGCAGCGTCCCCATAAGGATGTGTCAATGCCGCCATAAACGACTGACCAATCTTAGTCTGGCTAAGTCCTGCAACCAGTCCAACTGCCACGAACGCTTCCATCTCACCCCGAAGCTGCCCGACGTAAAGACCCACCCTCGACTCGGTAGTCCTGCCTTCAATCTTTCCAGATAGAAATGTGTCGATTTCAGAAGTAGCCATCCGCTTGTCGATTCCATATTTGACCAGATTTTCTGCTTGGGATATATCTGCCATCACCTCACCTCGCTGGCGGATCAGATCCATTAGTCTCTGCCTGAGGTCTGCCAGTTCCTGCTGAATATCTTCTTGCAGGGAAGGAATAGATGAGAAGCTAAATCCATATCCTAAATACCTATACCTGATAGATAATAGCGTAATGGCCGCCATCGTAGAAGCAATCTCCCTTTTGATCTCGGAGACTGCTTTCTGTTTTTCACGGACTAGGTTAGGATTGGCTGGCATTGGATAAACTATTTAAGTGAAATACGCCTATCATTAATTGCCTTCCTAAATATTCTGTATATTGAGGTGGGATGCTTTGAGCTAATTCATACTGACCAAGCCAATGTAATCCAGTCATTTCCTGAACTTCTCCAACTCCAGAGAAGTGTCCGACGTACTGGATGAAATCTCCATTGATAGGCTTTCTTCCCATTTTAGTATTCTTTTCAATATGTTTTGGGTGTTCAGGCGCAATTAATTTCATATTACTTTCAAAAATCCTATGCCTATAAGTTCTCATCCCAAACATTGACCCACACAATTCGATGGGATCAATTAATGGACTTCCCGGTACATTTTCAATAATATAAGGCAATCCGGTTTTTATTAATTCAATTCTTGTCAATTCAATCAGATCAACATATTCCTTTCCTGCTATCCTGAATTGCATTGAGGCGGTTGAATATGCTTGGCAGGGTGGAGATGCGTGAATTACATCATATTCTTGCCAGTGTGCCTTTAGATATCCAATTGCATCAGACTGAATAAATTTTCCTTTATATTTTGGCTGTGGCTCAATATCAATACCGGTAACATCAAATCCTGCTTTTTCATATCCGAATCCAGCTCCGCCACCACAACAATATAAGTCAAGTAATTTTGGTTTATTTGTTTTCATCCCTCTGTACATTTTGCAACAACCATAAATACAACGCCATCTTCGCAATAACCCCTTTTGGCTCTCCATACTTCTCGGCCATATCCATAAGCCGATCCAGTGTGGTACGCTTCATTTGAAGGTTATAGCGGTACATGTTGGATACCCCACGATAATCTGTGAGTAGTATATCCCCATCGTGAATGTCGATGTAGTCATTGATGATTTTATCGGTCAGGATATTTACCTTTCCTCCGTAACTCATATCTGACCGCTTGTATAACTCCTGCACTATCCGCTGATCTGTGCGTATAGCAAACATTACGAATTGATCATCACTCGGAAGTGGGTTGTAATATCTTGCCAGTTCTGATGATGGTCTCCTGTCCGTAACTCTCCATAGTCCTTTTACTCGTGGGTCTGCCTTCTTTTTAGCCATCCTTCTATTTCTTTAAATCCATAATCCTGCGCATCTCTGTAACTTTTGCCATCCTAGCTGGCATCGACCTGTACTGACGGCATTGCTCTTTTGTAAGCCCGTGAATCAGCTCAAGTTCTGCGTAAAGTGCCTCTCCCGTCATTAGGTCTGGCGTCCTCGTGAAGAACTGCTCAGTTTTCTTGGGTGGCGTAGGAGCGACTGGGGCATCTACTTTTTCATAGACATACAAGCATAATAATTTCTGAATCGACCCCTTCCAACAATTAGGGTCAAATACAATTTTCGGAACATAAGGCTCCCATTTTATCGCAACGTAATCTTCCATACCCGACAGTCTCAATACCTTTGCGATACCATATCCTTTAAATTCAGTATCAGTAGGAACCTCCTCTCCTAAGAATATTTGGTGGATATGCTCCAATACGAATCTGGCTTCTTCCGGCTGTTTATCAAATTCCTGCATTTTGTCTATCTTGGTTATTTTGATTTAATGGGGTCTGTTTTTGTCCAGTAGGTGCTGGTTTAGTCTTTGCCATATCCGCCACAATCTGCGCCGACTGCTCCGCCTGAGTTTGTGCTTGTAGTCTTTCGTACTCATTGTTGGCTGCCAATGGATATAAGTGGGATGCAGTCTCGACCGATAATGAACCCATAGTAACACCTTGATTTAGGATGGTAGCAATTTCCATGTCGTTTTGATGGACATAAGGAATAATCTCTCCGCGAACTTTCAGCGTATTATATTCTGTAGTATTTTCCTCCTCTATTCCAGTCCCATATTTGAATATACAAACAACATCATCTACAAATGAGTTCCATTCCATTGCATCTTCCATTGCCTTTTCAAGTGCGGGCGTAAATAGAAGTTTAATGGTAACACCTGGTAAATCTCCCCCTCGCTGAACCTCTGGAGGCAGAACCGTAAAACTTCCGGCAAATATATTTTGGAGAAGTATTTTTAATTGCAGTTCAAATGACGAAGAGGCATCTGCCTTTTCAAGAAACTTTGCATCGCTATCGTTATCTCCAGTTATAACCGATGGCATACCAGTCGTGTCTGCCCCAATATTAATATCTGTTCCCTTTAAGAACATAATCCTAAAGGCGTAAGACTTATTATTCTCACATAACTGAGAAACAGATAATTCGTATTTGTCTATCGCGTCTTGCACCATAGACCAACAGGCCCCCATATCTGATCTTTTATATGCAATTGGTATTCTGTCAAATCCGTGTTTTCCGGTGCTTACCAACGCCCACTGAGACATTCCGACTGTCTTTTTCAGTTTTCCCATAAATGAAACATCTTGGGTGTATGTTGATAGATTCACATCATCCCATAAATCTACATATTCAGCTATTCCACCACCACTGACTGATTGGTAATACTTTCTTGCAAACTGTATCAGCCTTCCCGTTTTGTCATCAAACTGTGGGTAAAGTATTTCTCCGTTTGTATATCCAAAAACCCTCCACCCTAATTTATTATTATCTAAATAGGCGCAAAATGCAGAATCTCCGGTGATTTTTTCCATCTTAAAACAATCATGAAGGGCTACTTCCATATTCTTGCCCAGCCATGCTTGCTTGAATTTAGTAAGTGCCTGCTCCTGATCGTCTGTTGGTACTCCCTCAGCGTTGACGAATTTTATATTATTACCCGAAAGGTGTGCCAATTGCTTGGTGACGATTATTGATTGTAACGGAAAATTACATCTCTCAACAAAATGTTTGTAGAATTTTCCTTCCTCGTCCTTCTTGATCCTATCCGAATAATACTGAGGATCATTTATTTTATGACCCGCAGGATCATATTCGGACAAATATTGTCTCTGATCTATAATGTAATACGCATTTCTCGGAATTGAGACCGATTGTGCCTGACCAGATGTAAGTTTTGGATACCAATTTATTATTGGAGATACGCGCTTAAAAGGTATCTTCATCAGTACATCGTCGATTGATTTTAACTGTGTTGCCATTTTTGTATATTTTTAAAGTAAACCTAAATTCCTAAAACTACTCTTCTTACCCGAAAACACCTTCTGCATAAACATCGCCTCCACAGTATCGGGTGAATGTCCTACCTCTGCCTTCATTTGAGGCTTACTGATAATTTCAAATCTGCCGTTCTCATTTTCTTTTCTGCGCAGCGCAGGGCGTTGTAGCTGAAGCCGATCCCGAAGCGTAATTCCACCAACCGACTTATCCAGAACTCCAGATTCAAAACTATACTCGCCATCCTTGACTGACTTAACGTATTTCTCCGCACATTCGGATTTCTGGTTATTCCAAAGTTTTGTATTGGACGCCTGTTCTTTGTTGTTGAACTTCTTTGCCCTTTTGAAATAACCTTCCAAATATAATCCTAATCCGTTACTGTCGTATGCAAAATATTCCTCTCGGATATTGTTCTTATCAAGAAATTTTCTCACTAACGCTACGGCCTGATCCGATAAGACTCCAGTGAATGCTTCCCAATCAATCACATGATTATCCTCAAAAGCAAACATCTCGAAGTAGTCACCCGAAAGCGCAACGTCGGCAGTAGCACATCTGAACCCAATCTTACTCTGCCGACTGTTATTAAACATATTTTCAAAATCTTCGTAAGAGGTAAGTCCGTAACTGCTCTCCTCGTTCTCCCATATTCCGTTGATTGCACGATATGCCTCTTCTGCTCCTTGAGTTGCAAGACGACCAAGGTAGTTATCGTCTTTCTTATTGAGTATCTTGTTTTCTGAAAGCTGACCCTCGATAAAAGTAAAAGATACTATTAAATTTAGTTTGTCAATCTGTCCTTCAAGGGCTTTATCATAAAGGGCATCAATATAGCCAGATGCTTTTAGATAAACCTCTTCTCTGGTATCTCCCCAAATAATATCAGAGAGTTTTTTACCGTGACGGTAGAAATAGCGGATAATACCAGAGCGTTCTGGAATCGCTTTTTTAGTAACGGGATTTATATACCATTTTACAAGTTGGTATACCCATGATTTATCTCCCACCGGATTAGTGGACGCAACAAACTTATTTTTTATTCCAAGTGTATTTCTATTTGATCCAAGTAATGTAAAAAATGTTTCCTCTTTTAATTGAGGCAACTCATCAATAAGAACACATGGCATTTGACGACCACGGAAGCGTCTATCTATCTCTTTTTCATTTTGTAGGTGACCATAATCTATATACGAATCACCGTTGTTAAATCGTATAGTTAGGTCTGTAATATCTCCGTATCCGCGATATAAATCTACTGCATCCTTAAACAGTCCATCTCGAACGTCTTCTTCTTCTTTTCGGAATCCATTTGCATTATAACCAACGATATTTGAATTATAGAGCGGAATCATATTCATTATACGGCTCTTGCCGCCACCTCGCTTCCCTCCTATTATCATAATGTCAGCCTCAGATGTAAGTACCTTCTCTTGAAACCCCGACTGCGGAATTATATTTAACATCGGCGCACCCGCCTCCAATGCAAGATTCTTCTCCCTCAGAGTTTCTATGTATTCGTTGGTGTAATATTGTATTCCAGAGGGGGATGTAACGTATTCTACCATTTACTGTTGCTTATTTATTTCCATTTGCTCCTGCTTGATTTCCGTCTGCTTATTTGCAAACAAGAACACCATCACAGGACTTGCTTGTGCTGTAAATAATATTCCAGCCGCTGTTGCCGCGGATACGATATTATCTTGACCGAGTAATAAAATGGCGGCGGATTCAACCAGCGAAAATACGATTACGATAAATCCAAATAGCCTTGTACTACTCTGGTCGCCGTTTATGCTTTGGAAAAATCCGTTTCCTTTATTTGGCATTATACACGTTTGTGAATATTTTAAACCGCATCAAATATAGTAACAAATTTTCATTATAATTGTATCTGATAACGATTTTTTTATTATTAACAAACAGCACAATAATGAGGCAAGAAATTCAATCGGCAGTAAAAAGTGCTTATCTTCAGTACGGTTTAAAGCCAGAAAACATTGAAAAAATAGTAACCGCATTAGAAACAAGACTTACCGCAGCGGGGACTACAACAGAGAATTTACAGACATCTATTAATGAAGCAGTCGAATTTTACCGTCCGGCTTTGGCATTAATACAGTCAGAAGTAGATTTAAGGGCTAAAAAACCAACATCGGAGGCTCCTACTCCTGCTAGTGCTGACGAGCCTGAATGGGCAAAAGCGTCAAGATTGCAAATGGAATCATTAAGGCAGGAAGTAGAATTACTCAGGAAAGACAAAGAAAATCATCAAAAAAATTTAACACAACAGGAGGTATTACAAAGAGCTTCCGATTTAAGTAAATCTAAAGGCGCAGAAAATCCTGTGCTCAGGGATGCAGCGTTAAAATTAGTTGGTTTTCAAGAAGGAATGACAGCAGAACAATTGGTTGAAAAAGGATTAGTGGAGTACAATAAACTTCAATCTTCCTTAGCCAAGGATTCCGTCGTGCCATTAATTCCAAGTCTAGGTGACAAGGCAGCCGTAGAAGCAGCAAGAGCTAAAGGTAAGGAGGTTGCCAATCAAATATTAGGCAGCAAGTAAATATTATCAACGCTTAATAAAATTATTTAACAATGGCAAACATTTTTTCAAACACCCAAACAAATACGTTTGGAACCCTTAGTGCCTCCTTTCAGTCGGGCATCCCTATCTGGAGCGGAGTACCTGAGTTGTATATATCAGGCGGCAAGATTAAAAACTCGCTGATTGTAGGAGACTTTATCCCCGGTGGAAGTCCATGTTCTATTGATACGTCCACGCATGAGGTAAAGGTATTAAGAATTTTTAAAATCAAAGCAACATCCGCTGCCACAGATACGACAATATCCGTATGGCAGGGTAACGGACTTCCTGTTTTGCGAGACGGAATGGTTCTTATGGTTCTTCCATCAACCTTAGCCGGAACAGGAAAGGCTTACGTTGTTACGGGAGTAGATGCAACTACTGATCCAACTGTTGCTACGTTCCATGTACCAACAGCTTCTATTGATGCAGTTGCAGTAGATACTTATCTGGTAGAAAGTGCATCCCTTACGACTCAGGCAGCTCAAGCTATCTACTGTGCTCCAACTGCACTGACTTATTCTGATGTTCTTATGCGCACCGGCGATACTCTGGCTACTGTTGGAGTTGCTTACGAGGGCTACGTTATGGCAAACAGAATTGGATGGTTACCCACAATCGTAAAGGCTAATATTACCCCACAAATCGTATTTGATAACATTTAAAACATATACAAATGAATAACAATTTTAAGTCATATTACGATCTTGTAAATGGGGCATTGGCAAATTTCGGTTACGATTCGATGCAGACGTTCATTGATGACAACTTTGCAAAAAGGTACGACAATGCATCATGGAAAACCGCTTTCGACTGGGGTATCCCAAAATTAGGGTTCACCTATACTCAGCTCCAAGGAACGAGACTTCTCGCACCCAAAGCCACTATCATTGACTTCAGTTCAGAAAAACCACTCCGCGCACCTGCTGGATTTAGTCTTTCTTCTGGGAAGATGCCACGTATGGGTCACAGGGTTCAGTTCAATGAAGAGTCCTTTATTCAGCAGGCTCAGTTGATGTCTAATTACGCTGGGGTAGTTCCACGTTGGGACGACCTGTATAACCTTATCGTTACAGATACAAGCAAATTACTTCAAGGTATTCATGGTCAGCTTAATTACATGGCCTTCCAGATCGAATCCACTGGTAAATTTGTCACTACTTTAGCAAATAACCCCGATGGTATTCAAGGAATGCAGTTTGATTTTCAGATTCCTGATGCCAACAAGAAAAAGGTTGTTAAGGTTTGGTCTGACGTTACCGCTGATCCAATTCAGGACTTGCTTACTATCTATACAAATGCTATTCAGGCGTTTATTCCAGTCGGAGTATTCCGTATGAATTTAGCTACATGGAATACCTTCAGATTACACCCGAATGTTCAAAAGCGCGTTGCTATTCAATTGAATCCTGCAATGGGATCTGGAAATAATACCTCCTTTATCTCTACTGACGAAAATATCCGGTTAGTTTTGTCTGGATTAAATATGCCTCCAATTGAAGTCGTAGATGAAACCTCAATGGTAGAATCTTATGACTCTACTACAAGGTCTATCAAAAACACTTACATAAAAGCATTTGCCGACAATACTGTCATTTTGCGTCCTGCTGGGAAAGTTGGTACAGTAGAATCTTCTCTGCCAATTATCCTGAATGAACCGGGTAAAACTATTTCTACCTACGAAGGTGGGCGTATTACCTTATTCCAAGACGTAGATTCCCGTCATAAAGTTATGGAGATGATTGCCGAGTTTACTGGTATCCCAGTATTGAACAATCCTAATTACATCATCATGCTTGACACGGCTACTGCCGCTTAATCAATAAACCCAAATAGAATATGGACGTAAGCGTTGAAATACAAGGGGATGGAATAGTTACCGGAGCAGGAGAGCACAGTATGGGGGATGTTGTCACGTTAAGTGCAACAGAATCCTCATTCAACCACTTCCTTCTCGATAACAAGGTTATAACCACTAACCCCTATATCTTCGATGCACCAGACTCTGATGTTTCTCTTATAGCTGTTTTCATCGTTACGATTGAGTCGTATCTAAGGGCTAGTGTCGGATTTGAAATCTCCGATGCTGCCCTGATGAAAATCAGAGTAGACAGGGGTATTGCGCTCGGAACGGATGCTACAAAGATGGATGTGATGACAAAGGAGCTTGCTTATGCAGACTTGCTGATGATAGGGGTTAATGCTCCGTCGCAGATACAAGGCGCAAAAGATAGCGACAATGGATGGTCTCATCAGTCAGGTAGCTCAACGCTGTCCATAACAGATAAGAGGTTGATGCGGGAACAGGCAAATGCAATTTATCGCAAGTATGGAACGGAGGTTATCCCTACCGTAAAATTGACTACTCTTAATGGGATAAAAGCAGATGCAAGTGCAAGATACTAATTCTAACCCGCAGTTCCCTCATTGGGTGAAAGTCACGAGGACGGATGTAGATTCCAGTGTCAATCCGCCAGTTTCGACAACAAGGACAATTCACGAAGGCAAATGCAGAAATCAAAAATCTGGAACATCAGGAATGAGTGAGGGTGTTATTGTGTCTGACTATCTGATACTCATGCCTTTTACTGAAACTAGATTTGATACAGGGGATTCAACCGAAGTTACAGATAGGTCAAGAACATTTGCAGGAATAATATTAGATAGCTATAACGGCAATTTGGGGTGCAAAATTTGGCACAACAAAGTAAACAGTTAATTGATATGTGGACAGCTCTTGAACAATATGGGTTTCTCAAAGCGTATCTGGACTTTAATTCAGAAAAACTAAAAATGGCTGCGTTTTTTGGAATCGTATTTAACCTACTAATTATGCTTACCGGAATGTTTAATTATTGGGCGAATGAGATTCTAGGGATAAGCCCCGCTGTTGCGATAATGATTTTCATTATCATGTTCTTTGATTTGATTACGGGTGTTTCCGCCTCTACTTATGAAGGAGAAAGAATTTGCTCAAAAAAAGGAACAAGGTGGATAATTAAATTCGGAAGTTACGCTACGTTTCTGTATGTTCTTGACTCTTTAATAGATGAGACTGCAATATATAGTTTTGCGTGGCTCGTATATCCTATGACGGTAATCAAATTATTTGTCATCTTTACGATATGCTTCATGGAACTAAAGTCGATAGATGAGAATTTTGAACGAATGGAGATGTCTTTCCAAATATTCAAATTTCTTGATCCTATTTACGGAGTTTTCAAGAAGGTAATCAAGAAGAATGCAGATATTGATTTAGACGAGGAGGATAAAAAGCCATGCTAAGCAACGAGCAAGTATTAACTCAGGGGATGGCGAAAGTCAGAGATATTGCAAATGACGCTATTATCGAATCGCTGAGTGAGCTTGCAGAGAAGAGTATCGAACACGTTCTTTTATATACTAAGCGGTGGCATCACAGAACTTTTAACCTGAACGACTCCTACGGCTATTCAATTTACCGAAATGGGCAGATCAGAAAGAAATGGATGAATCAACCAGAAGCAACTGTTCCAGACTCAAAAGGAGGTTCAGGAGCACAGATGGGGTCATCTTTTTTGGACTCATTTATGTCTACTGGAAGTTGGCAGTTGGTAGTGGTGGCTGGCGAGTTTTATGCAGAATGGCTTGACAGGGTTAAGAGTCTCGATGTTCTTACCGGAGCATTTCAGTACACTCAGGAAAACTTTTTGGCAGATTTTAAACGGATGAATTAATGGCATACGCAAACTACGACATCGGAGAGATCGAAAACGCACTATGGCAAGCGGCAAAAGCAGCCAATATATGTGCGACTATTTATCCGAATCGCAGACCTACATCGACTACATCATCTGTCAGTTCTTTTATCGTAGTCAAGTCTGTAACAGAAATTGTTGACAAATACGCCTACGGAAAGAATATTTGTAGGATTGAAATATACACCAAGAGTTTGGGCACACAGGGAGTGAAAGATTCCGCCACAGCATCCGCAATAGCAAAGAAGGTTATGGATGCTCTGCCAATAGTTACTCCGAAATATGAATTTACATACCTATCGAATATTTCTTTAGGTCTCGACAATACTGGCTATGACGTTGAAGCATACACACTAAACGTTTTGATATTATAAACATTAATTTTTAACAATAAACAAAATGGCAAATTCAGCAAAAGCATCAATTATCGCAGTCGGTATTGGAAAAATCTATACCGCAACTAAATCAACAACGCCACTATCGGCAACTTGGGTAGAATCATTCCAGTCAATAAAGGACTCCTTTAAGATGACACAAGCTGCCGCCACTGTCACCGAGGTGTACACAGACCAGAGCGACCTTCCAATCTATTCTATATCTAAGGCAGGTAAACTGACTGTTGTATTCCATATTCCAAATACAGCAACGGTTATGTTGGATCAATTCTTCAATACCATTGACGAGACAGCAACAGTGGCAGTGCCATTGGTTATCGGATCAAAAAGCTACGAAGGCGTTGGTATGAAACTAGACCTTAAAGATCCAAACCTTATGTTCCGTGTTGACATCGGCTCTGGAGATCAGAGTATGATTTTCTACAACCTTTCTGTATCTCGCACATTCATTCCTCCTACATCAACAACCGCAGGGGCTATTGAAATCTCATTTGACGTATTGGCTAACCCAGATCCAGCCAAATCCGACTTCATTATCCTGAATGCGATAAACATATAGTTTTTCTCTCTTCGTTTCCTTCCTTTCAAGGGGTGGCTGCGATAGTGCTGCCACCCTTTTTCTTTAACAAAACAGCAAATATACTTGTATAGTCGAATAAAAGTATTATATTTGCAGTTCTCTAAAAATAAAGAAGATGAAAGCAGAAGAATTAAGGGTTGGAAATTTTGTAATTAATGAGTTTGAAAACTACAAGGGAAAGCACAAGGATTTAACGGAAGTTTCCGCTTCCGACATGATTGAGTGCGAGGACTTTAAACCTATTTCACTAACTGAAGAATGGCTATTTAGGTTTGGATTTGAAAAGAAGATTGACGATGAGGATGATCGTTTTTCACATTTTATTATTACGGATGTTATTGACATCGTGAAGTACGAAAACAGAGAATTTACGCTTAGTTTTCATTCGGGGTATTTTAGTAGTCACTCTCTTGAAAACGTCTTTTCATTTGATTTAAAATACGTCCACCAGCTTCAAAACTTATATTATGCATTAACACAAACGGAATTACAGATATAAATATGAAAGTAGTAAACATAAAAACAGCGCACAGATGAAACAACCGAAAACAGCAGCACAACAACAATTACAAAGTATCGACACTGGCGGAAAAACCGTCGTGGAAATACCAAGAACAAAAGATACGGTGAAGGTAGGATGGTTAAAGCCATATACCACACACCGATTCTCCAAGGAATACCTGAAGGCAGAAATTCCTTCAGATACTACCGATAAACAGCAATTAATGCTTATATTAGGTAAGCCAAATTTGGCATACAAACTCGCATCTTATTTAATCCTTAATAATTTTTGGAGCATCAAATTTTTCCATTGGATTTACTGGAGATGGCTGGCTTTCGTGAAACAGTATGGCGACGATCAGTTGGCCGGAATCATTATTGAAGGGAAAAAAAAAATGACTGTCGAGGGACGCTTCTTGATTATGGGATTCTCGGCTCTGATTCTGGAGACGATGATGAACCAGACGAAGAAGGAAGCCGAGCAGTGGCGAGTAGAACTTATATCGGCATTCGGTCTGCCTTCGGAAAAGAGTACCCCTGGACTTTAGAGCCACTGAAACTGTTTTGGGGTCTGGTGGTGATCGAGGAGTATGTCTACCGATGCGTTCTGAGTAATGCGAAAATTTCATTGATGATCAGCGACCTACCGCACGTTGAGTACAAAAAAGAGAAAAAACAAGGATACACCAAGAAGGATTACGATGAAGCAGTTGTGGCCAACCAAGAGATCCATCGGAAATATTTGGCAATGAAGGAGGCAGAAAAAGGGAAGGAAATAGATTTAACGAAATTAATACAGAGCGCATAATGGGACAGTCGTTAGGGGATTTACACTTTACGCTTGGGATAAACGACCAAGATTTAGATAAGCAACTAGCATCAGCAAAAAAGAAGATACAGGATGCTATTAGTGGGGGTGGCAAGTCTGGCACGGGCATAAGTTCCCAAACATTAAAGTCTGCATCAGATTATGTAGATGAAATGGTAAAGGCTCAGAACTCCCTAAAAGGGATGTCTACCTATTACAAAGATTTAGAAAGACAATCCAATACCGCTCTTGCTGCCGAAAAAAGGAGAACCCAAGAATTAGAGAAGCAACGGTCAATTAGCTCTAATGGGTTATTCCAATCCCACATACAGGGATTAACTTCCGCTCCAAGTGGTATTCCTGCCATGAATGCTTATTACAAAGATTTGGAAAAGCAATCAAATGTTGCATTGGCAGCGCAGGCTAAACTTGATAAGCAATCCCTCTCTGCCGCCAATTCCCAAAAGCGTCTTGCCGAACATTCCGCCTTCACCAACAAAACCTTCCTATCCCAAGGCGTCATAGCCTCTCAGCTCGCCACTATCCTTGGCACGACTTTCTCTGTCTACGCCATTGGTGCTTTCGTTAAAAAACTTGCAGAAGTACGCGGAGAATTTGAATTACAGTCCGTCGCCCTACGTGCAATCACGCGAGACAAAGAAGCTGCCGACAAGATATTCTCTCAGGTCAAAACACTGTCTATACAGTCTCCGTTTACTTTTATGGAGTTACTCAGGGACACCAAACAGTTGGCAGCTTTCTCTGTCGAAACAGATAAATTATTTGGAACCCTAACTAGGCTTGCTGATGTCTCTGCCGGACTTGGTGTAGATATGAACCGAATCATCTTGGCTTATGGGCAGGTCAGGGCAGCTACGGTACTCAGAGGGCAGGAACTTCGCCAATTCACCGAAGCGGGTATTCCGATTATTGATATGCTTGCTAATAAGTTTACTAAACTTGAAGGTTCAGCAGTATCTGCTGGCGATGTATTCAAGAGAATCTCAGAGAAGATGGTTTCATTCAAAGATGTGGATGAGATTTTTACTCAACTGACCTCTTCTGGTGGAATGTTTTTCGAGATGCAGAAGAAGCAATCCGAAACATTAGCTGGGAAATTGGCCAACTTAAAGGATGCCTACATGATCATGTTAAACTCAATGGGTCAGGGTAGCGAAGGCGTATTGAAAGGTGGGGCAGATGCGTTGTATAAGTTGATGACGAATTGGAAAGAAATAGTTGATATAATTACAGAGGTAATTGCAGCCTATGGAGCATATAAGGCGATAGTATTGCTTGCCAATGGATGGGAAACTATGTCAATAGCCATAAGAACACAATCAGCTATAGTAACAAGAGCCGCTGCTATGGCTAATGTGACACTATCTGGGTCTCAGGTTGCTGTCACTGCCACCACGAGGGCGTTAACTGGTGCTTTTTCTGCATTAGATAAGGTAACTAAAACTCAGTGGTGGGCACTTGCAATCGCAGGGATAGCAGCACTGGCAATGGCATTTCGCAATTCCTATCAGGAAGCTCATGCACTTGAAAATGAATTAAATAAATTACAAAAAGAAGCGTCTGGTACAGCGGAAGCAACCGTGACAAGGGTTGATTTACTAATGAAGTCGCTGAAAGTTTCCGGAGATGGAACTCAGAAAAGAGCAGAATTAATCAAGGAGCTTAATAATATAATGGGTGCATATCTGCAAAATAATATCAAAGAAGCAGATACCTATGAAGAGATAGCTAAAAGCATAAATAAAGCCACAAAAGCATTATATGAAAATGCTAGGTCAAAATTATTTGCAGCAGGGCAGCAGAAGATCGAAGAGGATCAGACCAAGAAAATCGGAGATGCAGAAGCGGGGTTAAGAAAAACATTTGAAGGATTCTATGAATTGACACCAAAGGTGGCCACTAATATCATAAGAAGCATATTTGCTGGCATTAGAGAAAATCCAGAATTAGCCAAAGGCACGAACGGACTCAGGGATATAATAAATAAGGCACTAACGGATGCTGCTGCTGATCCATCAAATAAGGTTGATTCATCTAAGATTTCCAAGATGTTTGATTTTGGTCTTAGTGGATTCAATTACATTACAGATTACACTAAAGCGATTACCGATGCCGCATCTTCTACCACAACCCTAAAAGAACAATCAGCAGCTCTTAGCGATGTTCTCGGTAAAGAAGAGCAGATCATCAAAGAAGGGATGGATGTTATTTCTGCAAAATGGGATTTGGAAGAAAAAAAAGCCAAAGACGAGAAGGCTGGCGTGGAGTATAGTAATAGGATGCAGGAAATAAAATTATCTAAGCTGGCAGACGAGAGAGACCTTCTTAGAAAAATGGATCAAGATGCGGATGCTAATGCCAAACAAAGGGCAATTGATGCAGAAGCACCAGAAGGGACTCTAATAAAACGGGTAAAATTAGGAATAGATGCGTTAGAACAATTTAGTAAGGCCAATCGGGAAGTAGCCAAAAGCATCCAAGAAGGTACTTCGGATGATAAAGTTTATGAAATATTTGCTGCAAGTTTAAAGGCTGCCAGAGAGGACTTAAAAGTAGCATTAGCAACTCCCGTCAGTACATTGATTAGCTCCACTGCTACTGAGGCAGATAAGGCGGCGTATGTTTCAAAATTGAAAGAAAAGGTTGATTTATATACAGCCATCAACGAGGGTATCCTTGGGCAATTCGATGAAAAGCTATTAAAAAAAGAGAAAGCGGCAGATGATGAGGCTGCCAATCTTACCCGCCTTCGCAAAGAGGCGATGGATAAACTCAACGAACAATACCTAAAAGATCACGAAGATTTTGTCAATTTCGATCTTGGTGTAGAGGCAAGGAGAATTGCTAATATGGAGGCTTCTATGGCGAAGGAGTTGAAATTAAATGATCTTACCTTCGAGAAAAGAGAAGCTGATATTGTCAAGTTGCGCCAGCTCAGATTAGAGGAATTAAATGCCGCTGCTGGAATTAAAAGAGGTGCGCCAAATGAGATAACCGATTTCACACAAACCGCATCAGTTATATCTAAGCTATCCGATAAGCAGTTGCCATCATCAGAAAGGGCGGCAGTGCAAGCAGCTTCCGATCAAGCATTGGATCACGAAAAGAAGATGCGGATAAATAACGAGAAGGATAAGGCAGATGCAATTATCGCAATCAACCGTGACTGGGCTTTGAAGATCAAAGAGATTTGGCGCGACGTCAATGACGCTTTCTTGTACGGTATCGAAAAGGAAAGGGCTGCGCTGAATGAGAAGTACGATGATTGGGCAAAGAAAGCAAAGTTAGCAGGGGCAGCTCCTATTGGAACACTACCTGTTGCTACATTAGAATTAATGCCAGTTTTGAAAGATGGCGTACTTCCGGCGGATGCAGTAATTGTTGATAGTGCAAAAAAATCGGATAAGTTAATAATTGATAATAAAAAAACTGCTGCTGCTTTACAAATCGAAATTGAACGCAGAAGAGCAGAGGCGATGGCTGAACTTAATATTCGATATGCACAAGATCGGATAAGATTTGAAACCGAAATTGAATACAAGAAAAATGAGATAAGGGTAGGTGGATTCAATAAAGAAAGCAGACTTGCTGCTGCAAACTTCAAAACCCATATAACTGAATTAAATAGGCTTATAGAAGCAGAACGAGGCTCGTCTTCAGCAGACAGAGAAAGGAACATACAGGCATTTGAGGCTGAAAAAGCATTAGCATATCAAAATGAAGAATTAAGAAAACAGGAGAAATTATTTACCTTAATCAATAGCGGAGCGTCTGCTCTTACTGAAATATTTAAGGACTCCAGTGATGAGATAAAAAATGTGGTTGCAGGAGTTTCAGAAATAGCTAATGGAATAGCAGGCATGGTTAAAGGCTATGCGACTGGTGATCCATTTGCAATGCTATCTGGTTTTGTCGGTGCAATTGATGGACTAATAAAAGCCACTGGAAATTTAGGCGGAGATGCCCGCATTAAAGACATCGAAAAGATAAACAAACTCCTCGAAGAGCAGGCAAGAATTGTAGCTAAAGCAAGCAGGGAGGGTGGCGAGCAGATTAAGAGGCAGGCTGAACTGACAGCACAGAAAGCAAAAGAAAGTGAGTTAATCCAACACAGGGCAGAAATAGAAGCACAAATAGCTAAACTGCAAATGTCTACTGGCGCGAAAATTCTTGCATGGATAAATCCTTTCACATCTGCGGTAATGTTGGCAAGAGAAATTTCGCTTGCAAAACTAAAGAAAGAATTGGCTGCAACACAGACAGAGATTGATGCGGCGACATTGGAGGTAAAAGATTTAGAACAAGCATTATTGGATTATACTGCCTATGGTGCTACCCAAAACACCATTGCAGACGCGATTGCCCAAGCGTATTTAGATGCAAAAGGTTCTGTTAAAGATTTTGCGGATTACTCAAATCAAATACTTCGGGATGCAGTGTTAAATGCGTTTAAGGCGAATGTATTAGGAACCGCACTAAGCAATACTCAAAAATTAATTTCAGATGCACTCACCAAAAAGGATAGCGAAACAAACCCTAAATTAACACAAGAAGAAATTACATCTATACGCGCATCACTAAACGAAGATGTCGCAAACGCAAAGGGATTATGGGATTCCTTGATGGGTGCATTTCCTGAATTATACGCAGATGCAAGTACTGCAAAGAAAACTCTCGGCGGAGAAATAAAAGCCGTCACTGAAGATACCGCACAGCTTCTCGGATCGCTTCTAAACGCAGTCCGTGGCGATGTTTCGAATCAGCTTATCCATATTAAATCAATTGAAGGAATATTATCTGTTACTGGGGCGTCTACTGCATCAGCGTTGGCTCAACTTATAAAAATAGAATTCAATACTTGCAATACCATGAAGGCACTTCAGAGCGTAATTGCCCCGAAGGGTGGAAGTGGGTCTATGGGTATTACTGTTTGGGCTTAAAATTAATGCTTGTTATTTACAAATAAATTTATATATTTACATCATGGCAATTCAAAATTACGATTTAGTTCCAACCCTTTATGGGAACACATTTATGGGGGTTAGATTTAATCTTCCACAGACATCTGGTTACTCCTTAATTGGCGCAACAGTGACTATGCAGATACGCACATCCCCCGAAGCTGTAGCTGTAGCTACTTATGCACTTCCGCATATTGGTGAATATTCTTTTGAGCTAGAGCCATTTGTGGTAAAACTAAAACCAGCTACCTATGAATATGATATCCTAATTTCTTTTCCTGATGAAAGGGAAAAAACGTGGATTGGCGGGCATTGGACTATTAACCCTGTAATAACTAAAAAATAATGGCAGCAGATATAGTAAATATTACAGTCACAGAATTAGATCCAGAGACTGTCGAGATAGCGGTTACTGAGGTAAATGGACAAGATGGGTACACGCCAATAAAAGGTGTAGATTATTTTGATGGGCAGGACGGGCACACCCCAGTTAAGGGCGTGGATTACTTTGACGGAACAAATGGTAAAGATGGATTCGCAGAAACCCAATCATCTATTCTGAATAAACTTGGATACGCTACAGATGCAACTCCGGGGGCATTATCCGCAGCAGACCACGTACTGTTTAAAAACAAGCAGCCAGCAGGGGCATATCTATTAAATACCAACGTCACCAGAGGAACTAAGGTTTACCACTCACAAGGCAATGGGGATACTATCGGGGACTGGCGAACATACTCAGATGCCAATGGTTTCTATACACAGTATTGTACTGTAGGTGCTGCTACGAGAGGTTTCGGGACATGGCAAACAAAACACACAGTCTCCATCTAAATGAGCAAAACCTACATCCAAAAGGGCTCCGATGCTAAAAAGGATATTCTGTCAGTTTACGGAATAACCAATAAGCACTTCCCGGATATTCAGCTCGATCAAAAAGAGTTGTTTAAGCGCGATTGGGCGGAACAGCAAGGAGATCAGGAATATATTCCTGCTACCACTATGTTTAAGGCGTACGAGCAGGATCTGGAGTTTGTGTGTAAGGGCACTTTAACAATGGCAGGGGCTACTATCAGGACATTCTTATCCTATCTGATGGGATCGGAATTTAGTCTTTATAGTGAATATCACAACAGGGGATTTCGGTGTAGATATGTAGGATACGATAATAAAGCATATTATAGAGAGGGTGAAGATTGCGTAGTGTTTAATATCAAAGTGAAGATAAACAACCCGCTATCTTATGCACTTCCATCGACCACAATAACAGGGTCAACATCTGTTACCACGACAGGACAGACTGGTGTAGGTAAATTATGGACTGGTATTGCCGCAAATTCAACCAATGGACATATTTACGCTTGTACTGGAACAGATGGCGATATTTATAAGCAAACATCTGGAACGGGTATATTTGCTCCACTTAACGCAACAGGGTCAGTTAAGAATTGGCAGGGAGTGGCTGTAAATTCAACGACTGGCGATGTATTTGGCTGCACTCTGGGTTCTGGGATTTATAAACAAACAGCAGGAACCGGATCATTTGTGCTGCAAACCACGGGAATATGGGGTGCAATTTCAGTCAATAAAACAACAGGAGATGTTTTTGCCTGTATTTATATGGGTGCTATTTACAAACAAACCGCTGGGACTGGAGCGTGGAATGCGATTAATACGACAATACCAGAGGAGCAATGGCGAAATGTCACCGTAAACTCAGCCAATGGAGATGTTTATGCATCTCATCTAAATGGAGATATCTACAAGCAGACTGCTGGGACTGGTGCGTTTGTGGCACTTAACGCAACTGGCGCAGTTCGTCCGTGGGGAGGGATTGCTGTAAATCCAAGTACCAGTGATGTTTATGCCTGTAATAGCCAAGGGTATGTCTATAAACAGACAGCCGGAACTGGCGATTTTGTGGAACTCACTGCCAGTGGAATTAAAAATTGGTGGGGACTTTCAATTGGGGTATCCAATAACGTACACGCATGTGTTTATCTGGGCGATATTTACAAGCAAACCGCTGGTTCTGGCGATTTTGCTGCATTAAGTGTGGCAATAACACAAACCACGACCACAACAGTAAGTACTGGCTCTATAATAACTTTCACGGCAAATTCTCCGACAATGATATACTGGGACGATGGAACTCCTGTAACTTTTCTGGAAACGGCAGGAGATTCAACAAGTAAAAGTTTCGCAGAAACAGGTCATTTTGCAATAGTTTGTCCACAGAAATTATAATCGACAGCAGATGCTCTTAACCATATACTCGAAAATAGGCACAGACCTTTTTGTTACCGACAATTTCAGATATACTGGTTCCTTTATGGGGGATCGGACGATAACTATGAATGTAGAATCGCCGATCCCCATAGGGTTTGCTCCTGATGATTATGTTACATTTCGGTCGGAGCGATTTTCCTTATATTACGTACCAGCAGCGAAGAAGATAGCTTCTCAGGGCACAAGAGGGGATTCGTTTGTTTATGATCTAATTTTTGCCCCATATGCTTATGAATTAAAGAAATGTATGTTTCTAGATTTCGTTGCTAGTGACAATAATCTTCATTATACAGGACTTCCCTCTGTTGCTTTTACTGGAGAGGTACGGATGTTGGCTGAAAGAATTAAAGCTAATCTGGATAGACTATATACAGGTGGATCTGCTTGGACGATAAACATTGACGCCGAAACATCCAATAAAACACAAAACATATCCTTGACAGATAGTGATTGCTGGAATGCCCTGACGCAAGTAAATACCGCTTATGGACAGTATTTCTCAGTCCGTGGAAGAGTTATTATGATTGGTATTTCTGCGACAGAACACGCAACAGTTTTCGAGTACGGAAAAGGAAGTGGACTATACGAGCTAACCAGAATCGCAAGAAGTGACGAGCCGGTAGTTACCAGACTAAAGTGCTACGGATCAAACAGAAATATCCCTAATGGGTACAAACACGGGACTGGTAGTATTTTACCCGAAGCTCTGTATGTTCCATCACTGATGCTCCCTGGTTATGAAACAACTGGAATAGATTATTTGCAGTCAGCCAATACTTCCATTTACGGAATCCGTGAAGGTATTTTTCGGGACGAAACAATCTATCCATCCATCGAAAATATGACCGGAGATATGATCCGTGCTGCTGGAATGAACTCGATAACTAATGGACGGGTAGATGTTATTCTGTGGAGCGAAATGATACCAGAGGGCAGCACTCAAACTGAATTTAGTTTTGAAATTCCTGATATTGGGTTTAGTATTTTAGAATATCGCGGAGCAGAAATTCCCGCAATAGAAATAACATCAGGTAGATTAGGTGGAGTAAAATTAAGTATAGTTGAAGGCGGCGTAACAGCTTCGGATAACGGCTATATGATTATGTGTAGCATCAATAATGATAGCGGATTTCCACTACCAGACCCCAACACATACCTACAAGCTGCTTCCCAATCGTACATGGGCGACACTTTTGTGATCACAGGAATCCTAATGCCCGACGTTTATGTATTAGCCGCAGAACAACGCCTTGCTGTTTTGGGCGACGCTGATTTAGCAGACAAAGACCATTCTAAATTTACCTACTCACTTGGGGTTGATGAGATATTTATGGTTGATAACGCACTGGCAACCACATTGTACGAAGGAGACCGTATGCACATTCAGGACGCTGATGTCGGCGTGGATGAGTCTATAATAGCACAACAACTCAGTATAACCCACGGAGGTCTTCTTCCAAAATACGAAATAACTCTGAGCGACAAGCCGCTTAACACCGCACTCGAACAGGTACGCCGTGGATTAGCAGACTCCTACCAGCGTAGTGAAACCATAATGACCGAAACTGAAAGGCAGATTAGAATTACAGAACTTAGAGAAATACAGCTTGCTAATACACTGCTTGACCCGACAACTGGAAAACTAAAACCGAATGTCACAGAGAGTGGGGTAAATGCGTTACTCCAAGCCGAAAATAATGTTTCTTCAGGGCTGTTGGATGGATATATTTTATGGAAACAGGGACTGACTTATCATGCTACAGACATTAACTACAAGATATTGGGCGAGAAATACATGTCTCATGCCCAAGACATTACTCTAGATGCTGCCGATCTTGCATTCCCCCGAATTGATACATTTTATGTAGATACATTTTCTAACCTTGGAGTAGCCAAAGGAGTAGCATCACTAGACCCAGTAGCTCCAATACTTACTGGAACGCAATTGCAAGTAATAAATGTGACGATAGAAGCCGGGGCAACTATTCCAGCAGGATTAGATGTGGATTGGGTTTATCTGGAAAATACACCGCCAGATTGGGCTACGTCATCCGCCACCGATCCAAATATATCTATCAATTTCGCTTCCACCGACTCTCCTGCTACCGGGTCGAAAAGAATCAGAGTAAAAGTAGATGTACCACAAATCGAGCAATCAGTTCCACTGCATAAAATTGGAGAGGAATATCAAGGTGGAGTAATATTCTGGTTAGCATCTGGTGGAAAATCAGGACTTATCGCAGCAAAATATAACACATCAGAGCCTATATTTTGGAGTAGACTTTCTGGTGGTGCGCCATACACTACTGGAGCGGAGTCTATGGAGATTGGCGCAGGACAAGCCAATACCAACCTGATGCTATTGAACGACAGAGCCAAGGAATTAGCAGCAAAGTCCTGTAATGATTTAAGCCTTGGAGGATTTAGTGATTGGTATATGCCATCCGCCTATGAACTCAGAGAGATGTGGGTGCGCAGATTAGAAATCGGAAATTTCAATGATTACACCTATTGGAGTTCTTCTGAGGTAAGCTGGGAGAATGCGTGGTGTTTCGCCTTCGGGAATGGTGCTGGATTTTCAAGAAGAAAAAATAATAGATATTATGTTAGGGCCATCAGGTCTTTTGATGACTCAAATATACCCACAGGAATGGCAGTGCCAGCTACGGTGCTTAATAATACGGAGATTACATTTACATCACTAGAACCGGCGTCGGTAAAAAACGGAGTGCTTTCGTTTAATCTGAAAAGTTCAATTCCGTGGAAAGATAGCTCTACTATTATCATCACTTCTGTTTTAGGAAACACGAATACTGGGGTTGTAGCCATTAAGCCTAAGTATTTGATGGGCTACAATTTCAATGATCCGTCATGGCAGCAGGTAATTGTTCCGATGTATAAATTCGCAGGAAACACTAAAACCACTTTGGATAAATTCAGATTTAATTTCAAATTTGAATGGCCAAATGGAATTGATATAGGAATCGACGACGTAAGATTCCAGCACACTATCATTGAGAACATTATCCTAAAGGAGAGGGAATATAGAACTGATTATAGATTTGAAGAATTACCCGACAGTGAACGAACAATTTTTACTACCTTAGCAATCTACATAGAAGGGACGGTTGAGTTGTATATTAACGGCAAAAAGCAGACCATCAATGTGGATTATTGGGAAGAGAATAGCAAGATAAGGATAAAATATGTACTGAACGAGGCGTGTGGATTGATGATTAACTACTTTACTTGGAAGGTATAAATTATGGCAATAGTAAGGGCTGCAAATCCGATACAGAAATGGCAGATCGAAGAATTTGGCATTGCTGATATTGCGGGGTTAATCTTAGCATTAGAGCATGGTAGGACTACAGAGATTCCTATAGGGGTGGTAAATGGGGTGAATAAGATTTTTACCGTATCTTCCCCTTTTGTTGCAGGTACACTATCAGTTTTTCTAAATGGGATCAAAGAAAATGAATTTATAGAAAACACAGATACGCAGATCGAGATGTTGGCAGCACCAAGAGACACCGACTTCACAGATAAGATAGAAGTAATATACACTAAAAAAGTAATTTAAAAGTATTAGCCATGAGCACAAAAATCAGAAGTAGCAACCAATTGTACATTGATGATCACTTAAACCATAATGGCAAAAAGGGATCAAACGCAGCCGACGCCACACTCAACAACGACCTTGCGACATTAGGACAGATGAACACCGCAATTTCAACCGCCGTCTCAGGAGTTGGAAATTCAATCCACGTCCCCGTTGCTGACCTTGCGGCGGCAAAAGCAGTAAACGCGGCAGGACGGGCAGACAGGATGATCATGCTGATCGAGAGCCTTGGCCTGTACCGATTCGACGCAGAGGCAACAGACACAAGCAACGACGGTACGGTAATCCGACCAACCGATATCGCCGCCGACGCAACGGCTGGTCGGTGGATCAAGATGAGCAGCATCCTGAACGACCACGCCCTTTTAAGCAACCTTCTGGGCAATGGAAACTACCACCTCAGTTTAGCAGAGCGGGACAAGCTCACAGGGATAGAGGCCGGAGCCACCGTGACCAACGCGGGCAATGTCGGCTCGTCAATTGCCGGGGTATCCACGAAAACAACACCCATAGACGCGGACTCGATCGCTGGGATTGATTCTGCCGCAAGCAATGCATTGGTTCGTTTTACATGGACTAACGTTAAGGCCTTTTTGAAAACATATTTCGACACGTTGTACGAAAAGGTAGCAAACAAAGACGCAACAGGAGGCTACGCAGGATTGACTTTGTTTAAGATCAATTTCAAGAACGCGGCAAACACATTCACGTCTTTTTTCACGAATGCCAACACCGCAGCCAGAACGTACACGTTTCAGGATAAAGACGGAACAATAGCCGACCTCGCGGATTGCTCCGCTGCCGTCAGCACCACATCGGTGGGGACGCTGATGGGATCGACAGCAGCCGACAAACTGACGCCAGTAGATGCCGACAAATTCGGGTACTCAGACAGCGCGGCGAGCAACATCCTCAAAAAACTGACGTGGCTCGACATCAAAAAAGCGATATGGGCAGCACTTAGCGGAGACGTTACCGTTTCAGCGACGGGAGTAGTGACAATCGGATCCAACAAGGTTGACAATGGGAAAATGGCACAAATGGCAACCATGACTATCAAGGGTAACAACACCGGAGCTGGTGCCAATGCCGCTGACCTTACCGTTGCTCAAGTCAAGACAATGCTCGGCCTTAACGCCTCAAACCTTTCGCAAAGGACTTACAGGGCAACACCAACCGGAACAGTTAATGGCAGCAATACCGCGTTTACCATTGCTGCCCTGGTTCTTTCGGGAACGGAGGAGGTTTTTTTGAACGGCATCCTGCTCAACGCAGGAGCGGGCAACGATTACACGATCGCCTACGGTGCAACCACCACGATCACATTTTTGACAGCACCAAGCAATACACCATTTGCCGACGTGATTTTGGTTAATTACTCAGTTTAATTTTTTTTAAACATGGCTGCGACACAAATAAAAGGCTTAAATGTTGGGGACGGCACGATCGCTCGTGCCGACCTCAATATTGCCACCTCCGGGCAGGCGGTAATCCGAAAGATCATTGATGTTGCAAATGCCGGGGTTAAAATCAGCTCAAGCACCGGAGCGGATTCCGGAACCGGAGACGTGGGAATGGTTTTAGATTGGACATTGCTGGATGCACGCTGGGCTAGCCAGTCGAATCTCAATACTCACGCAGGGCTTACAACAACAGCGCATGGATTGAAGGCAAGTGCTTTTCATGACGAGGGCTTTTATCAGGTGGCGGGGAACTACGCCCCAGCAACCCAAAGCGGGTATTACATTCAAAATCAAGAGACAGTTGCACAAGGAGCAAACATGTGGATAGCAGGCCTTGTTAAGGGACTTCAAGTACAATCAACTGTTAGTACAGGCTTAGCACCCATTTTTGTGGAAAGCACAACGGTGGTACGCAACCTTAACGTTGAGCGTCTTGACGGTATGGTCAACAACCAATTTTTTGCAGCTCGGGAACAGCTGAACGATAATAAAAATTTGGATGAAATATATTGGATTGGAAGCTACCTTAACACGACCGGAAACGGCACAGGCAACACCAATTTTCCAGACGCATACGGCTTCTTGGACGTGACAGGATTCAACAGCTTGGGCTACGGGGCAGTGCAACAGCACACCTATTACGACGGAGCGACAAAACGGAGAACCCGCTGGGGATATACATGGTTCCCATGGCGAACGATGTGGGACAACGTGAACCTCGTCAACCCAACTACAGGAACCGGATATGTGAATTGTGTCCCTAAATGGACAAATACAGGAACGATAGGGAACAGCCAGATCATTGATTCTGGAAGCGGAATCGGCATAGGAATATCGCCAGTTACAACCTTTCACGTTCATGTTGCAACGAACAAAAATCTGTTGGTAACAGACGATTCCACGCAGATGGGGACAACAGGGGTAGGAATTGGATCTTTCACTGAAAACGGGGCAGCCTGCGCTCCGCTTGCCATACTTGGCTCCACGATATCGATGAACGGAAACCTAGGATTAGGCTATACTTCAGGGACAGAAATCACCAACAACCGGCTGGCGGTCTACGGCGGTGGTTACTTTTCATCTTATGTTACGACCCCGACCATCAACATTAGCACCGGAGCAGCCGTCAACAAAGTATGGCAATGCACAAACGCCACGACCGGAGCAGGTCAATGGGCTACGGTGAGCACAAGTGCAACCCATCTTGGGTCTTGGAATGCATCCATAAACAGCCCAACCATCACTAACGGCGTCGGGACAGCGGGACAGTACTACCGGGTGACGACCGCCGGGACGTGGAACTCGATAGTTTTTTCAGTCGGAGACGACGTGAGCTACAACGGAACAGTCTGGCAGCGCCTCCCGGCTCCAACAATCGTCGGCAACGCGCTGACCAAAGTCGACGACACAAACGTAACGCTGACCCTTGGAGGATCGCCAGCAACAGCCTTACTTAATTCAGTATCGTTAACATTAGGATGGACAGGGACGCTGGCAGATGCAAGGATAGCAAACTCGGCGCACTGGAATACCGCCTACACGCATTCGCAAGCCTCACACGCCTACCTTCCGTTGGCAGGAGGAACGCTAACCGGAGGGCTTATCGGTGCGACAATTAGCATTAATGACTATTTTCAACTGGCAGGCTCCTACGCCGCAATTTACCTGAACGGGAATAGCGGTACGACCGGGCAAGTTCTTACTTCTCAAGGAAGCGGATACACCCCAACATGGACTACGCCGGGATCAGGAAGCATGACTTACCCGGGTGCCGGGATAGCAGTCTCGACCGGATCGGGATGGGCTACCTCGATCGCCAACAACTCGGCGCAATGGAATACCGCCTACACGCATTCGCAAGCCTCACACGCCTACCTTCCGCTAGCAGGAGGAACGCTAACCGGGCCATTAGTTGGCACAGCAATTTCGATGAGCGGCAACATTTCAGGAGCAGAGTTGTACAGGGGATCGTCAAGAACCCTCAAAAAAAACATAGCAGATTTTGAGGTGAACGCAATCGAATACCTGAACAAGATCGCAATCAAGAGCTACAACCTAAAAGACGGTGGCCTGTTTGGGATCGGGTTCATCGCCGAGGACACGCACTGGTGGCTTTCAGGGGAGCAACAAAAATCGCATTCTTTTGGAAACCATCTCGGGGTGCTCACCAAAGCAATACAAGACGAGGACTCAAAAGTTGAGCAGCTAAAAAAGCAAGTCGCGGAATTGACAGCGCAAATTCAGGAAATCCAAAAAACAAACAGCCATGCCCGGAGATAACAGACTTGTAACAGAGAATTTTCTACGGCTGAATTTTACGCCGCGTAGCGGAATCACGCCGGGAACCAACGACACGCTTATAATGAGCTGTGACCAAATCACGGCGAGATACCCGGTTTCAATTTCAGGAGTATCATCGTCCGGGAATAGATGCCCCGCACAAAACCAGCTGAGTGCGGACATTACACCGCCAACAGGCTACGGCTTTCTGTACAACTTTTTTGCCCTTGCCAATTTTGCGCCAACGGGATGGCACGTACCGACCGATGCGGAATGGCACGCGCTGGCCTTGTACCTTGACGCCAATGCCGTGTACGCATTGACAGAGAGCGCTACCGCAGGAGCAAACATGAAGGAAACCGGAACGGTGCATTGGTCGTCCCCTAACACCGGGGCAACAAACAGTACCGGATTCACCGGGTTACCTGAAGGAGCAAGAAACCATAACGGCGTATTTTACAACCGATCCTTAACAACCACATGGGCGAGCATAACTACAAGCGGAACGACTAATTATTATTACAGGTCGCTCGGGTACGACAACACAACTATCTACCGTAACAGCGCATTGAAACAATACGGTTTTTCGGTTAGGTTGCTTAGAGACAATTCTACCGATCCCGGAACAATGACCGGAAACGACGGAACGACTTACAACACAGTCAAGATTGGGAATCAGGTATGGATGGCCGAAAACAGCGCGGAGACGCGGTACAACACCGGAACAATTATCCCGGTAGTGCAAGACGCATCGGCATGGGCAGCATTAACGACCGGAGCAAAGTGTAGCTACCAATAAGCAATTCAATATTTTTTAATTAGAAATTTTTCAATTATGGACAAAAAAGTAAAAACAGAAACAACCCGGACAGAAATCACCGGGCAAATTGGAGGCGTAGATGTGCGCATCAATTATGAAAACAAAACAGGAGCAAAACCAGACATCGTCCGGGCGTTTGCAAATATTGTTAACCCGAATAAAACAGATACTCCCGGGATGCTGCCGGGATTTATCGGAACGGTCGCCGTTGATATTCAGGTAAACGGACAAAAGAACATCCACATTGCCGGAGCAATACCAACGCTGGACGGGCAGGCTCTGGCAACAGCAATGGAGGAGGAGATCAATCTTATTTTTGCTGAAAATTAAACAACAATCACTCAAATTTTAAAAGACCATGGGAAAGAAAATTTTGCTTTTAACCTGCGAGGAGCGTCGCGCTCTTCCGCTTTTCATGCCACAAGAAGGAGGCATGTCAGAACAACTTTTGTGCAAGTCAATTCTTGACAAGTCGGTAATTTCTTTAACAGAAAAGGAAAAGCTCCATTTTGATTCTCTGTATCAGGGCAAGATCGACCCGGAAACAGACTTCGAAAAAGAGGTTGAATTTGAGGACGCAGAGTTTGATTTGTTGTACTCGGAGTTTTTGCAAAAGGACAAAGCAAAAAAAATCAACTCCATCACGGTATCGCTCGCCTTAAAAATCAGGGAAGCTGCCAGCAAAGGGCAGAAAGAGGTGGCGAAGAAATAGTTTAATTCTTGGGGGCGGGAAAAAAGCCCCCGGTTGTTAGTAGTCATCTCAACTACATACTAACAAAAATGCGGATCAGCGCAAACCGGAGGCTTCATGTCTTCAGTTCGCTGTTCCGCATTTTGCTTTTGTATGTAGTTGAGACCGCAAAATTAGGATTTAATTGTCATTTAATTGATTTATTGGGACTATTATCGGGCATAAAAGGACGATTTCTTATGAGTAGTTATCCAAGCGATGTACTGAAGGAATACTCACAGCAAAACGGCTGGAAGACCATAAATATCAGTATGAACAAATCCTCCGGGCAAGGATTAAAGACTGAGGTTTTAACAATGAATTATGATTACAATAGTGCAGGGGTTCAGGGATGTCTATTTTGATGTGTGTTTAAAAAAAATTGTACATTTCGTTTTTAATTATTCGTACAATTTGAATTCGCGATTATACTTATCCTTAATAATAAAATCACATATTATGAGTCAATTATCAGAGTTAACAAAAGAAACAATCCGTTATGATGCTAATTTCTAATAACATCGAAAATACAATTTAATACACACACAATGAAAATCGCAATTTATCAACAGAAAACAGCAGAGTCAGAAAGCCTAAGAGCAGTCAGGACAATTAAACTGACTCAAGTATTTCATGAGGCACAAAAACCAAAATAAATTTGCACAACTCGAAATAAATAGTTATATTCGCATTTTAACGAAAACAGCACAGTATAAAAAAACAAGAACAGCCCGCCCTGAACAAAAAGAATCTAAAAAACTTCACCGCCACTTTACTTGATGGCAGTAACGTGATAGTAGACAAGTTAAGCGAATTACTTGGCAACGCACTGTATTTCACTGCACGTGATATATCTGTGCTTGAAAAAGCCAAGCAGATTTACAAGGAAGAGGATTTTGAGGTAGACGCTGCCCTGATAGAAGCAATCAGGGGAACCGAAAAAACTATTGCGCTTTGGTTGATTTTACAGTTGGTCGAATTTATACAAAATGCTGACTAAAGCCACTTTGCTCCAAATCATGCCCCACGCAAAAAACGTGGACGTATTGTTTCCTTTCCTTGTGGACTGCATGGATGAGTATGGCATCACAACTCCACTTAGGCAAAACCATTTCCTTGCACAGATCGCCCATGAATCAGGTGAATTTCGCTACCTAAAAGAAATTGCATCTGGTTCTGCTTATGAGGGCAGATTGGATTTGGGAAATACTCAGCAAGGCGATGGGATCAGATTTAAAGGCAGGGGGCTGATCCAGATTACCGGACGCTCAAATTACAAGCATCTCAGCGTTGATTTGGGTGTGGACTTTTTGGCTACACCAGTCTTATTGGAAACGCCCCAATACGCAGTATTAAGTGCTGGGTGGTTTTGGAATAGCAATAACCTGAATGTCTATGCCGACAAGGATAACCTGATCGGAATTACGAAGAGGATTAATGGCGGAACAAATGGATTAGCCGACAGAGAAATGTATCTCGACCGTGCAAAACAGTACAATATATGAAACTCTCCCCAACACTAATTCTCATAATCCTCGTATGCCTGCTTTGCGCTGCTGAGTACGTAACCTTCCAAGCCTACTTAGGTAAAGCAGAACAAGTCAAAATAGACCAGGCAAACGAGAAGGCTTATACCGACTCATTGCAGACCACACGAGATGCACATGGCAGAGAAGTTGCTGAAAAGTACGCACTGCAAAAAACTGTTACTGATCTGAAAGATAATCGTGATGATTTGCGGATTTTACTAAAAGACCGTGACTTGAAGCTGAAGAATGTTTTAGCAACTACAACTATTGTCACGAAAATAGATACCTTCCTAAAAGTGCAGAGATCGCCAAAAGACAGCACTTATACCTTCAAGTTTAATCCAGAATTTATTGTAAAAGTTGGGGTTGAGTCTGATTCCGCTTGGTGTAAACCATATCTTACCAATCAGCAGGATTTGGTTTTTGGAAGCAAAAGAGAGACGATAAGACCGCCAAAGTCTTTTTTCTTGTGGAGGCTTTTTCAGAAGAAGCATACTGTAGTTAAAGTAATCGTCAGGAATAGCAATGAAGCGATCAGCACGAATAAAATAGATGCAACATTCATCATTAAAAAGTAACACACATGAAGAAGTTTATTTTGAAGCTACTGCGCCCTCTGGTGGTGCAGATTTTGGGTGAGTCATTAAAAGTTACCAGAACAAAAGGAGGGATGGTTTCAAGCGTGGAGATTGTAGATCCACCGAAACCACCAGATCCACCAATCGACATCAATCCCCCAATCGTGCCGTGAACTATTTCCGGTGGGGAATACAGTTTTTAAAATGGTTGCCAGTTATCTCTACGCTGGCAATCATCGTTTCATTTATTCTCTTACTGAATGGAATTTCAATTCTTAAATTGGTATCCTATCCGTTTGCGTGCCCAATGCTTCCATGTATTGCATTGCTTTTATTCTCAAAGATGTTCAGATTTTGCAAATGGCATCGGATATTGATATTAAATTTACTGCTTATATCAACACTTTCCTATGTTAATGTCAATTTTACTTTTATTACAAATACCACATTTATTAGGGTGGTTCTGCTTGCTACTTCTTTTGCTGGGATTATTTCTACAATTTTATACAAAACTGATGGATGCTTTGAAAGTTCTTCTCTTAAAGGCTGTTGAGATGATTGACGAAGGCGAATGTGGACACATTACTACCGAAGAATTTGCTATCATCTCTGATATTATCCATGCTCCGAGGAGTTGCGGCAGGGAGGATGCCGCTAAATATTTAGGGGTTAGTCTGAATCGCTTTCATGAGTTGAGGGATCAGGGAATAATTCCAGAGCCGAGACCAAGAAAAGGCTTCAAGGAGAAGGAGTACTTCATGTGCGACCTAAAAAAAGCGAAGGAACAATTGGATAATAAGAAATAATTTTGTAGATTTGCAATTCCGACTGACAGCGGAATAATAACAATATTTTAACAAGCCTTCATTTGTGGTCTGTCAGCCACATTTGGGGGTTTGTTATTTTAGATAGCCATGAAGGAAATAAAACTCACGCGAGGGAAAGTCGCATTAGTAGATGATGAAGACTTTCATGCATTGAATAAAAGTAAATGGTATGCACACAAATATACCAAAGGAGATATTTGGTATGCTGCTAGAAGAATACATAAAGTTGATGGATATAAGGATATGACTATTTTTATGCACGTTCAAATAATGGGAGATAAAGAGGGGTTGGAAATTGATCACATAAATACCAATGGACTTGATAATCAAAAGAATAATATGAGGCACTGTACGAGTTCCCAAAATCAAATGAACACAAAGAAAAGGGAAGGGTGTTCTTGTAAATACAAGGGAGTCTATTGGGATAAGAAATTAAAGCATTGGCGGGTTAGAGTTAAAATGGGAGGGGTATTTGTATATCAAAAGCTGTTTAAAGACGAGATGGAAGCGGCCATCGCATATAATAATGCCGTCCTAATCCATTTTGGCGAATTTGCTCGACTAAATATAATTTCTTAAACACATTCATAATCACAAAGCCTTTAAAAATAGGGGTTTTTTATTGTATTAAATTGATTAGTAATATAGAATATGTCATATTATTTTTAGGGATATTAATAACCTTAAAAATTTTATACTATGTTAACATTAGATGGAACATTACCCGCATTAGGCGGAAGTACAACTGGTGGCGTTGGAATGGGCGCACTTGGAGGCGGAGTTGTCGGTTTGCTTTTAGGCGGACTGCTTGGAAATAATGGAGGCGGACTTTTCGGGGGCAATAACAGAAATGGCGAAGCTGGAGAAGTCGCTTACGCATCACTGCAAAATCAAATCCAAACTCTTCAAGGGCAAATTGCATCAAACAATATTGATGCAGGCATCACTTCTATTAACCAGAATGTCTCTGGTACTTCTCGTGATATTGGGCGCGATATTGCAAATCTTTCAACTCAGGCAGCTACGGCGAACTTCACCACTCTTCAATCCATTAATGGATTGGGAACTGAAATCACCGCTGCTCAAAACCAAGCTGCGTTACAAAATCTGAACAGCTTCAACAACCTGACAACCACCACGCTTCAGGGTTTCAATGGAGCCGCTATGCAGGTTCAGAATGTGACTAATCAAATTGTAGGTCAATTACAAGCACAAGCTGCCGCTGCCGCCGCGTGTTGCTGCGAACTAAAATCCGCAATTGCTTCTGATGGAAATGCAACTCGTGCGCTGATCAATGATCTGAACGTACAGAACTTGCGTGACTCTTTGGCTGCTGCAAACAACAAGGTGAGTAACAATGAGCAAAATAACTACTTGCTCACTACAATCCTGGCGCATCTGAAACCTACTTCTGTAGTTGTTTAACTTTTAAACGGGAGGGGTAAAATCTCTCCCTTTTAGCTATGGCAAGTCCAGTAACTGTTGGTACATCTGCGATAGTCGCAGTAGCCAAAAATACGAAACGAGAAAAAGTACGTTTTCAGAACGCCTCAGCAACCCAGACATTGTATTTTGTCAGGCAACTTGGGACGGCTGCAAACATACCTTCAACTACCAATTACGAAGTAGCCATATTCCCTACAACTGCGGTATTTGATCCAAATGAAGCTGCATGGGAAACCGATAGCACAGCTCAATTTAATGTAGTTTCTTCTGCTGCCGGCGGAGTATTGGCAATACTTGAAACTGTAAAAGCATAATCATGGAAGATCAATTTTTTCAAATCAGTTTCGCCAAAGTGATGGAACTCGTGCTTCAAGAAGAACGCCAGAAAATCCGCAACCATTTCTTAAAAGTTCTCGGTGCAGCTACGGCAGATCAGATGGATTCTTACGAGGTGACAGAATCGGAAGTACTGAAACTTTTTACGAAATAACACGTAAAATGTAGCGATTACAAATAACGATATAAGGAGAAATAGTGGCTATGAAAAGTGTAATAGAAATAATTTTTATGTCTGCCGTTATTTCTCCTTTATTTCCTGATCCAAAACCAACTGTGATTATAGCAATAATTTTATCAGCAATATTTATTTACTTAACACACAGAAAAAATGGCGGTAGACTTACTTGAATTAGACACAAAGGCCAAGGCGCAACCAGCCGAGCCAGTCAAAACAGAAGCCCCAAAACAACTCTATCCGATGGTGGAAGAATGTACTTTTAGGGCAATTATCCAATCAGAAGCAGAAGGAATGAAGCTGCTCCGCGCGATTCAGATCCTGGTTAACGAGATGGGTGCAGGTGCAATCATCGGACTGATGGACAAGATTGAAAAGAAACCACAATTAATGCAACAGGCGAAAACATATTTACCTTATATATTAAATCTATGAGCAAGTTCAGAAAATTAATCGACGCGGCACTAATGCTGCCAGATCAAAAAGCCACAATGCTAGGCTTAACAAAAATGATTGACGAGCATTTGTTGGAGTTGGAAATAGCCCACCCGAAATATTATTGGGATTTTATCGGAGAACTTCATGAGCTAGTCTATGGAGAACATTTTGATGAAGGGATGGCTATATGGGCAGTCTCTCAACTGAAAAATGAGGATGGCACTATGGGAGCGCATTGGACAGAAACAGATACAAGCTCTGTGGCTGCATCTGAGGGGATTTCATTCGATAAGATCACTCGCTGGGATTGGTATTATGTGCTGAATATGATCTACTCAGATTACTATGGAGTTATAGGAGGAGATACGAGTATGTACTTTAAGCTAGCAAAAGCGTGGGTCATGGATAGTGATACTGCTGATGGAAAAGCCTTCAGGTACTTCATGGCCATGTGCTAAAATACTGTGTGTTAGAAAAGAGAAGCCCCGACCTGTTATGGGAAGGGGCTTTCTTGGTTAAGCAGGTTCAAGATTGTCGTCAAAATATTTTTTTGCGACATACCATAAATCTAAATGATTTTTTGGATTGCGGGCTACATAACCCTGATTAAACTCATCCCTGTCCAGTAAATCATCTTGGGCAGATACTGAAATTTCAGACATTTCCCCTGTGAAATCTTTTAGGAGAATCATTTCTGACAGCCCTTTTCTTTTGTATTGTTTAAACTCCATTTTCTGTCGGATTCTACAAAGCCCATCCAAGGCTATATTTTTAGTTAAAAACATCAAGGATTTTCGACTCGCTAACCGACACTATTTCAATCCCCAACACCACCTTCGCCCAAGCCTCAGAGATCAGCTTCTCAGCTTGTTTTACAGAATCTGCCTGAACCAGCGAGTCATCAATAACCCGCTTCGATTTGCCCGTATTCTCGTCCAATGCAATAAATGCAATCCGGCCTTTGAAATACCTGTCAGCATCCGATGGAATAATCTCGCTGAATTTGGTCTTGACAATTTTGGTGATAGTGTAATCTTCTGGGATAAATTTGGCGAACTCTAACCGGGCTTTCGCTTCTGCATCGGTGAAATCTACTGCGTCGAGTAGGTAGTTTTCGGTTGTTTTCTTCTCTTTTCCTTCTGTTGTTAATTTGACGTACTGGACGCCTACCTGATACCATGTGTTCATTGCTGTTTTTGTTTTAAAATGTTAATGTAATTTTTACTCTCTATCCTATACCCCCTCAGTCTCGCATCACCCAACCCTTTTTTTATCCCCAACAAGCAATTTTTAATCGGACTGGGCGCAACACAACGGGACTGCAAGTATTCGACAAAATCAGTCAGGTATTCATTGGTTATGCCAGTCCATAGCAGGGAAGGAGTGATGAAATTTTTGAAGTGTAGGATTCTGTAATCGTGGATTTCAGCGAAGAACTCATACGGCGTCTTGGTTTCTGAATACATGGAAGGGAACATTGCTTTTATTGGCGATTGTCTTGTGGCGACCAGATCATCCCATCTCTGCCGAATTGGGGCAAGAATAGCCTCAAGTGCAGGACTAGGATTGAGCAGGTCTTCTGGCGTTACGTGGATCGGGAAAGTCTTACTCTTCTGGACTCGGTTGTTGTAGTAGAGAAGGACTTTTAGACGGCCAGAGAAGGAGGTGAAGGAGATGCTGTACTCTTTTCTCATAACGTGAATATTCCCATCGTGTACAATTTATATATAATTCTCGCCTCATCTGTGGCATCCGATAATCCCCGATGAGCCTCAGTGTATTCCACATCTGGGAATAAGTATCTGTGCGCTTCCTCACATTTTGGGAATTTGAACCCACTCCCCCCTCTCGGAAATGGCAACTTACAAATCGGTGTCAACAGAAGCATCGGACAGGGAAGTAAACGACCAAACCGAATCCCCCTACTTACCAGAAAGTCAACGTCAAAGTTCCTATTATATGCAGTTACGCCTGTTGGGTACTGGTCGATTACATACTGAATTTGCGGGTAGATCAGGCTCGCTTCGGGTGCATCACATACTTCCTGAGCCGTCAGGTCTGAGTTAGAGAAAATCCACGAACCCCAAGACTCTTCTGTAAATGTTGGCTCCCTGAGCAGGGAATTGAATACTTCTTTTATTTCCCCTGACTCCAAATCCAACTCCACGATTCCGCACTCCACGATTGAGCCATTGGGTAGGAATCCAGTGGTTTCTATATCAATTACGAGGATTTTATTTTCGTTCATAGCTTCTCAATTTCCTTAGTTGCCCACACTTTGAACGCCTCAAACTTACCTGCAACCAACAAAACCGTATCGTCCTGCTCTATTCCTAACGGAAGTGAGATGGACATATCTGATACCCACTGAGTAAGGCGGTTCTTTTTTGGTGCTTTCTTGGCGGCTTCTTCCTGAGCTAATCTGTCTACTTCTACTGCATACGCCTCTGCTTTGAGCCGAGCTTCTGCGTCCTTTTGTGCCTGGATTTCGGCTTGTAGTTTTTGGCGTTCAGCTTCGGCTATCAACCTTTCATTCCTTGCCTCATCTTCTTTCTTCTTTGCTTCCCTATCAGCCTCTGCTTTCTGCTTAGCGAGTTCCGCTTCGGCTTTTTCTGCTGCAATTCTGGCTTTCTCTTCGATTGCTTTGCGTTCCTGTTCTGCTTTAGCCTGCTGGTCTGCTAATATTTGCGCTTGTTTTTTGCGCTCGGCTTCCAGTTCCTTGGCTTTCTTCTCAGCTTCCTTTTGCAGTCTCTCATTCTCAATCCTTTTGGCTTCATTGTCCACCCTAATCCTCTCATTCTCGTCATCCTGCTTTTTCTTACGACCAGTCAGAACCGACTGCACGTCACTCCACTGGGCATCACTCATCGCACCAAAATTCTGAAACTCAATTTCAGGATCGACATATTGCCACAAGCGAAGGATGGATTCTTTGCGCTCTCGGTGAAGTTTTAGGATGCGCTCCTGCTCGATGCGCTCATCTTCCAGTCTCTTCTCTTCAGCAAGTTTGGCCTCGTGTGCTACTTTCAATCCAGTTAGGTAGGCATCAAATACGGCTTGGGGCATTAAACCCAACCCCTCTGGTAGGACTTCTGAGTATTCCCAGAGAAGTCCCTTGCGCTCTTCTTGTAAGTCCAGAATCCGTTGTTGCTCAATCCTAACAAAATGCAGTTCAATATCTTCGAGCTTCTCTTCCATTTGCTCAATAACCACGACATTTTTGTTTTTCCACGCATCGACAAATCTTCCACCGGCCAGATAAAACGCTTTGGCTGCTTTGTGGATACGGTCAGTGTTTGTGCGGAGCTTGACCAGCTTCAGTCGTAAATCTCTGGCTTGCTGGGTTGTTTTCGGAGTGATTTCTTGGCTGGTAATTACAGCGTAATTCTCTGCTAAGAGATCACGCTCTGTTACTACTGGCAAAAATACACTTTCTACTTCTGCTGCTTTCTCTGCGTCTAAGCCAAATTCGGCTGGGTCAACGAGGACTGCTGGTAACACTTCTACTTTTGCTGTTTTCATTTGTTTCTATTTTTTAAATTTAACCTCTTCCCATTTCACACTTCCAGTCTTCTTCTCCAAGCAATTCTCCAAAACCACTTCGGGGTCTATGCCTGAGCCTCCTTCGATTATATTCCAGAATATTTCTATGGAGTCGCAAAAGAACCCATGCTTCGGTACGGTAAGAAGCCATCTGGACTGCTCGATAAGGTGCGATCTCGAATGACTGCTGTTTGGTACTTTGAGTTCCATTCCAATCAATTCACCATCTTCTACGTAAAGCAAATCGGAAACGCCACGTACAAGGCCAAGGGATAGCTTCTGTGCGCCTTGGATAGCGGAGTTTGAGTTAGCAAAGTAGCTGAAAAGATACCCGCGTTTCTCTGGATATTTTTGACTGAATTGGACGCAACAGTCGGCTTGGAGTTTTTGTTCTAAGTTCATAATGCAAATATAATACTTTTATTCGTAAATCCTATTTTTTCTCCCCAAATCTTTTCAATAGTACGTAAATAAATTTATTGGAGTATCCCAGCGACCTCATAGCTGATCGGAAATCCTTTTCTGTATTTCCTATCCATAATTGTTTGAATACCCAATTCTTATGGTAGCCGTTCAATTCCGAATAAGCCAAAAGTTGCTGCGGTGTCATCTCTTTGAACTTAAACTTCCCATCAATTATTTCCCTAAGTTCAATTTCCCTAATCTCTTCCTTTGTAGTAAAAATGTACCCACAGAAACAGCATTTAGGATAGCCGATATGAATCAACCTAGAACACCCAAACTTGCCTTCTTTATCTTTCTTGTCAGGCGGGCACAACTTTGTAGATGCCACCCCATTCCCTTCCCGAAATTCATGCCACAGCCCAGCCACCAATGGTTTCTCGAATAGTCCATGCCTTTTGATGTTATCCCCAAAATCAAATACACGAAAGAACTTTTTATCTTCAAACGTCCTGCATCCCCTGCCCAGAATCTGCCGAAATAAACTCTCACTCAGAGTTGCTCGATTTAATATTACATTTCTAATGAACGGAAAATCTGCCCCAGTTGTGAAGATTGCCACATTACACAATACTGTTACATCGCCAAATTCCCACTCATGCAGTACCTCATCCTGCCTGCCTGTTAGGTGAACATTATCCTCGAATACATTGAAGTCTTCATCGTCTCGTCTAAGTCCTGATGTAATGAATTTGCTTTTTATCCCAGCTTCATTGAAAGCCAAGCAGGTTTTGATCGCATGAATTTGATTACAGCAGAACACAATAGTCTTTTCATTATTTCCCAGTCTCTGAAATTCTGATATTACGCCTCCGTAAATTTTCGGAGTATTGAATGTGCGGTACAAGTCTCCCTGAATGTAATCTCCATCAATCGGATTAATCCCGACTGCACTAAGGTCTGGTGCATCCAATGCAAAGTGACGAGCCGGAACAATATATCCCAGATCAATCAATGTCGGAATATTTGCGCCTTCAATCAGTATCTCGAAATCCAACCCCAACTGTCGCTGTTTACCTTTTCTGAATGGAGTAGCAGTCACACCTAAAATCCACTTCTTATCGAATAGCCCAGATTCTAAAATGAAGTTAAAATCTTGGATATGTATCTCATCTATAATCAGTAAGTCAACCGATTTCAGATATTCAGTCCATTCTGGTTTTAAGTATCTGCGCTGGAGGGTTTGCGCCATAGCAACCACGCATCTACCAGTCGGAACTGCCTGCTTTCCTGCTGTCACAAATTCTGGGGATAAGCCAAATTTGACCAGCGACCCACCTGACTGAGAAAGTAGTTTTACCCTATTTGAAAGGATGAGAATGCTATATCCCCTTCCATAAGCACTGTGGGCAATGTGGCTGAAACAAAACGTCTTTCCTCCTGCTGTTGGTAGGACTGCCAGCACGTGCTTGTGCTTGACGAATCCTGAACGGATGCGGGCGACTAGGCCAGATTGGTAGGGGCGGAGCTGTGGGGTATTATTCATCCTCTTCCCCTCTCTTTTTTCGTTTATAAATCTGCCCCTGTGCTGGGAATATTACCGCTAAATTCTCCGCTGCCGATCCAATCTCAATCTTATACAACGGAAACGGATAGGTCTTTCGCTTACTTAGCCGACATTTTTTCAGGATATACTTACTGTCAATTCTGTTGGTTTCGAGAAATACAGCCGACTGCTCTTCGAGAAGTTCAAAGAAGCGGGCGAAGGTCATTGGCTTTACCATACGATCCACTAAGTCCCAGCTGTACTGGATCAGATGGGAAGCAAGTGTATTCCGTTCTTGCAAGTAGGGATGCTCCAATTGCGCTAAGATAATCCATCCCTGATAATTGCGAAGGCGGTGAAAATCACCTATTTGGGTGCGTACTGATACTTTTCCTCTCATTGGTCAAAAAGGTTTGGCACATGTGGGATAGGTTTTATTGCTTCGGCTATTCTTTTATTTGCAATCTCAATAGCCCTTGGATTAATGTCGCAACCAATAAAATTACGGTTTAATTCTTTGCAAACTTCGGCAGTTGTTCCTGAGCCTAAATAAAAGTCGGCAACCAAATCACCTTCGTTAGAACTCGCTTTTACTATTTGCTCTATTAACTCATTTGGTTTTTGCGTGTCGTAACCGCTTCTTTTTGCATCGGTTGCAGATAAATTAGGGAAATCCCATACATTTCCAATTCTTTTGCCACCTTTTAAATGATATTTTTTACCATAACTCATCATGAAATATCCTTTATTATCTTCATGACAATATTTTGCTTTCATTTGTGGTGTCACCTCTCCACGCATATCATTCCAATTATAATTATCTGTTTTTGTTGCAAATAAAATAGTGTCATGTTTATTTTGCCAATTACGCTTCTTGTTATTATTACCTAATCCATACTGCCAAGTAATCTCATTTTGCAAGATAATACCAATATCTTCAAAAATACACCTAATCCAGTGGCTAATCTTGTAATCCATCTGCAAATAAATACTTCCAGTATCTTTTAAAATACGGTGCATCTCTTTTATTCTCGGAATGTAATGTGCCTCAATTTCACTTCTAATCGGCTTTAAATCCTGATAGTCTGCAAATTTCCTACCAGTTCCATAGAGTATATCGCAGTAAATCAAATCTACTGTATTATCTGGTATTGTCGCCATTAACTCTAAATTGTCGCAACAAAAACATTTTTGGGTTGTCATATTTTGCTGTATTACGTTTTTCATATCGCCCTATAATCCATCCTCTTAACCACCTTCCCCCGAAACTCGGACGGTTCGAACACCGCAGCCAGAAGCGTTTTGCCTGAATAGATTGCGAAACAGTAACGCTCGCTGAACGGAGAAATATGCTGCTTCGCCGTGCAGATCCAGCGAAACGTGACACCTAACCCGTCCAGTCGGTTCATCGCTACCTCCTCCTCGAATTGATTCATTACTTTGCACTCTAATTCTTGGATGTTGTGGACTTTCTTTTTATGCATGTATTCAGCCATCACCTCGGCTATACGGTTGTGCGCAGGTGGAATGTCGGTGCGGAGGGTGTATATCAGTTTCCAGCGAGAGGGAAAGGTTTTTGAGGTGCGTTTTGCTACTGACATTTCGGGCGTATAATCATTCTACGTAGTGCTTCCATTTTTTCATGCTCCTCTGGGTAATTTGCCTTAAACCATTTGTTTCTTTTGGATTCACGCTCTGAATACCCATCTAAATCAAATTCAGTGATCCTAAAGCAATGCGATCCGTCTTGCATAAATTCATCTTTCGGCAGGCTGAAGTGCGAACAATTAGGCCATCCGCCCTGAAGTAGTTTATATACTCCAATTCCGAAATGATTGGAAATAACGAAATCATCATTAATCATTAATGCGGGAATCGCTTCTTTCAAACAAACTGTCTCGTAATTACTCCACCAAAGTGGTTTATCATAATTTTCTTTGGGGGTGCAGAATCCGAATTTTACTTTTACATCTTTTCCTTGCCATTGATATTTCTTCATCTCATTTTGTTTAAATATGCTCTCCACAATTACTACAAATATCGTGAAAGATTATCGGGGCATCACAACACCCCGATAATTCCTCTTCTTCTTCCGTTTTCATCCTTGCCAAGTATTTATGTCACGGACTTTACACTTCCCAGCATCTACATCTGCAAGGAATTTCATTACCCTGGTGACCTTGGCTTCGATTTGGTCGATCAGGTCGGTGAACTCGGATCGGTCGTAAGTGAACAGGATTCCACGGGAGGGGTCGAGCGGATCAAGTAAATCCAATTCATCGTCATCAATTTGGGCACTGTAGATAAAATATATCAGCTTAGAACAGGTTGGGTTGCAGTTAAGATGATTCGCCAGTTGATACTCGTATTCGACCCTAACTTCATCTTTGGTCATATCCCGTAGTTGCTCAAACTTGGCCCGATCCACTGGGCATTTAATTTCTCCTACTGCACTCAATCCGACATAGAAATCTGGACTATCCCATGCGCCTGCTTCTGATTTACAGAAAATAATCTCAGGGAAATCATCCGAACTGCAATGTTTTACTATCCAATTTGGGTAATTTGCCCGCAAGTAGGCCACAGCATAAGGCTCCGCTTTGCGCCCGAACTCGAAGTTGTAGTTGTCTCGCTGATACATTGGTCTGCCCAGCCTCTTCTCTCCCTGAAGTTGGTATAGATAACTGATTGCAGTCTCACCAAATTCAACATCAATAGTCTTTCTGTTCCCGCCAATTACGGCACGTTCCTTATCAGTCCGGTCTCTCCGTCCTCCCGTAAATAGTTTTTTCAGGTTGGAGGAAGTTATTTTTCCTGCTCTGCGTTGGAGCCACTGCTGCTCTTTCTGTTCCATTTATGCTGATTTTTTAAAATTAAGTTTCGCAAATTCACCGAAATATTTTATAGCCATTTCGTCGTATTTTTTAGCAGCGTCAATTTCATTACGAAAATAGCCACCATGAATTTCTATATAATTTATTTTTATTCTACACCTCCACAATTTAGTTTTCCTTTGTAGATCAACCCCCTTATAATTACTTGATCCATTTCTATTTTTATGGGCGTTCATCGCATTCTCAGAATAAGTACACCATCTTAGATTGCTTTTCTGATTATTCAAGCCATTTCCGTCTATATGGTCGATCTGCATTTTTCTTCCTGCTGGCATATCCCCCATTATGAATCTATGCAAAGATAATGATGACTGATTCTTTCTCGTGCCAATTCCCTTATGCGCATACCATGTATTTCTACCTTCAAATTCGCACCAATTAAATTGCATAGCCCTGTCAAAATCTTCATCATCGACCATTGCAAATCTACCCCGTGTTAATGATATTAATTTCATGTTATTAAAATTAAACAGCCACCGTTCTTTTGAGATGAGGGAATCTCGCAAAACGATGGCCTGTTAAAATTCGTTTATGCTTTCCCTCAAAAGCGGGTTGAAGATACGCAAAAGATTCGAGACTTCCAAATTATTTCTTCACTTGTTTAAACCCGCAGCGGAGACACGTTCCATTCTTGTCATACGGATGACTCCACCAGAACCAGCACCACGCCTTGTACGCTCGGCAAGCCTGCCTTGATACTATCGGATTGGTTACGTCCGCTTCTTTCTCGATTTTGTTTCTGATTGCCAGCTCTAATTTGAAGAGCAGGTCTTGGATTTCGTCTTGTAGGTTTTCGCTCATGATTTTTCGTTTTTATTGTTTACTTCTCTTTCTGCTTCTCTTTCCTTCACGGCAAATTCAACTTCTACAACATCGTTAACTGTTGCCTTGCCTTGTTTTTTCATGGTCAATTCATACAAGCTGACCAGTAAATCTAAATCCTTCATTTTGAATCCGAATCCGCAGATTCCAGATGCAATTCTTAGGTAATTAATCTTTTCTTCTTGGGTCATTTTTTATCGTGTATAAAAGTTTCTAATTCTTCCAATAATTCGTTGTCCCGGATTGCGTCCCTGCTTAATGGGGTTTCCGTTTTCATTGAGTTGATCCATTTTTGAAGTGCCTTAATATGAATGTAAGGCTCTTTGAAATTTGAGGTAGGCTTCACATTCAGATGCGCTACTCCCTCGTTTTGATGTATGATTTTTGGGAAACTCATAATAATCCTTATTTAACATTTTAGCTATTTTCTTAATTAAGCCCTATTCTTATTTAACATTTTAACCACCTCCCCATCGGACATTCGCACTCCATGCACCTCAATTTCGCCGCCAAAGTACATCCGCATTTCATGCAGTGCTCATCTGGGCGATACCATATTTTGAAGCGGCGGGAGTTGAGGCGGCAGTCATAACACACCCTGGCTCTCTGTGTATAGATTATTTCTATCCACCCGCTCTGACTCGGCTTAGGAAAGAGATAGTTGCGCCATCCTTGGTAGATTTGGATGAGATTGGGTGTGGGTGGGCAGGTCATTCCGCCTTAATTTTCTTCAGTTCCACCATTGCCGCTTCATCTGGACTGTACCCACTCAGCAACCCAGCCAGCGTCCCTTTATCCTTTAACCATTCAACTAATTGCGAGTAGTTCGGTGAGGTTAGTGATAGTGGTTTTCGTTCGGCTGCTGCAACTTGTGCGGGCTTGATGTTTGAAATCCTTAATGCCCAGTCTTTTCCGCCTCCGATAGCTTTATCCATCTCTTTGGTGAGTGTTATGGTAAGGTTCTGAACGGTTTCGAGATATGGGGTTCCTGAGAGTTTAGCCAGACGCTTTTTGTTCGTGGCATTCAGGACTATTGGCAGTGGGGTATATGGGTTCGGTTTGAGATAAGCTACCCACGCCGCCTGCTGTTCGCCGTTTATCATTTCTTTTTCCACAAATGCGATTCGCTCGATTGTTACGATGATGTCTTTGCCTGCCGGTAAACATTCTACTCCAGCGTGTGTGATTTTTCCTCCATGCCTGTAGTGAAGGAGCCTTGGTTCATTTTCTGCCATTTTGCTGTTTTTACTTATTATTACTCTGCCAATTTCCATTTACCCACCGCCATCTGCACCAGATGCTTCTTCCCGATCAGTGCTTTCATCGTGGATTTGAATACCCTTTCGGTTTCGTCTCCGTTGAGGATGAGCCAGTGACCACTAAGCACTGAGGCTCGTATGTAGGCTTTCTCGTAGGATCGCATGAGGTTAATAATTCGGGCTTGTTCTTCGGTTAAGTAGCCTTTGCGGACTGGAACTTCAAACATCTCCTCAGTCCATATCCATTCCATTCGATAAAAAGTGTACTCTCTATCGTGTTCTGTGACATCCTGTACGGAATTAATAGTTTTTTTTGCTCCCGCATATTTAACCATTTCTTCTCTGCAAAATCTTGTACCGTATCTTTGTCCTTCAACTAAATCATGTCTGATAGTTGCTTTTTCGCCTATTTTATACTTCATTTTTCTTTTTTTAAATTATCCACATATTTTATGGTTTTATTGCCTTTCATCTATTTGTCGTTTCATATCATCACCCATTTCAATTTGTGGCAGGATATAGTCGTCCATTAAAGCATCAGGACAGTAAGCAATGAAACAATTTTTTGACCCGATAAATTTCTGCTCTGAATTTTCTGGCTTTTCGTAATCTAAGCTACTTCCTTTTTCAAACTCTATTGTTTTCATGACATTGGTTTAAAGAAACTAAAAAATCTGTCCTCCGAAAATTGATATGCTCCTGTAAGAACATCAAGATGATATAAAATCTGAACATCCGCCGCATAAAATTCTCCAGCCACTACTACTAATTCCCACGGACTTTTTGATACGTGGCTGCTGAAAAATTCTTCTGATCTTGCATGTCCCCTTCCGCCTTTTGTGTCATCTTTGATTGCAGCAGTAGGATTCATCCACGTCTTTACTCTTTCCTTATTTCGGTAGATTGCATATCCATAAGAGTCAATCAAATTATATGTTCTGTTCGTGTACTGCTTTGCAAATCCGCCATGCTCGATGCTTGCCTCTCCGAGATTACTGAGAGATTCGATGATCTTTTGTTCAATTATTTGTTTCGCTTTCGCCATTCCTGCGTCTAATACTTGATCGTTTGTCATTTTACTGTTTTTTAAATTATTAATTTACTCTCTTATAGATTCCCTAAATCGCAATAAGGCAAATTTTTTAAACCAGCTATCTGGTTTTTTCGGATTATTTTCCTTTTGATTTATTTGCCTAAATGATATTTCAACATCACCTCGTATTCCCTCAAAATCTTCAGGTAAATATCCAACCATCAATGCCTGCCAGAAGTCTCGTCCTGACGGAGTTGCGCCCCACTCAATGCACGCTATGGCTGCCGACAAATAAGATATAGTGTAATATTTTTTATCTTCCATGATGTACTTAATGGCCTCTTGTCTAATTGATTTTGGTAATTCTTTCAACCATTCTGCTGCTGTTTTGTTCATTTTACTGTTTGTTTTTAAATTGTGTTTACTCGGACTGCACCGCACTGGACTGGTCGGGTGCTGTGCCTTTCTGTTCTTGTTCGTTTTCCATAATGCAAATATAATTCTTTTATTCGACTTGGTGCTGACTGTTTGGTTAAGAATTGTTAAACTTGTCAGGGATTAATCCTCCTCCATCATTTCCACCCGTTTCCGCCAAGCCCTATCCATCTCAACCCAATACCTGCTGCTGGGCTTGTATCCAGTCATTCGGGTCACATACTCCTGCTTGGGGTTGTTCGGTATGAACTGAGCTTCTCCCCAGCTCGATATCCCGCGTTGGGTCATAAAGTTGCGGAACTGGTTAGCCCAGAACGCTTGCTGCTTTTGCTTTTGATGCTGATAGACCAAATAACCTGCACCGATAAGTGCCAATGCTGATAAAACTAAAATTGCTGTGTTCATTTTTGTTGGTTTTAATTGCGTTAATTGTTTTCTGAAAGTTGTTCTATGATCAAATCTAATGCTTTTTCTGAAACCAGATTAGTCCAATCGTAGCCATTTATTTCTATGCTGGTGATTTCTATTTCTTCTGGCTCGTCTGGATACCCTGGATCTCCATTTGAAAGAGTCCATTTCCCTTTTAAAAATGGTGAGTGGTCGTATTCTACTTGCATCTCAACTCCCATTACTTCAATGGTTACTTCGTGATGTGTCATTTTTGTTGGTTTTGTAAATAATTGTGAATATTAAAAAGTATATAAACTATCCCAAAGATGAAGATATAAAACAAAATATCCTTATGGCCGTCAATTAATTGGATCGTTGTCATTGCGCTTGATTTTTGACAGGTTTTCAGGGTCAATCGTTTTGTTCGCTGGTAGTGGCGGTTTGTTCGCTTTATATGGCGGTTTGTTCGCCCATATCTGAGGCGTATCTGGTTCGTCATTAAATATAACGACCAAAACCATTCCCACTGCCAAGGTCATAGGCAAAATTGCCCAGTAAGAGTGATTCGACCAGAGTAGTGCCACTGCGAGGAGAAGTAGGGCGAGGAGGGCTAGGAAGAGGTATTCGGGGGAGATTAGGCGGATCGTGCGCCGGAGTTGTTTTAGGTGTTTCATTTTGCTTAATCTAAAAATGGTATTTTGTCTTTAATTTCCAAAGTTTTATTGTATTCCAATTTCAGGCGAAGGGAGTTTAAAATCTTCCCCGCAGTGTTGGCTAATTCTTTGCCTGTTTTTAGTGGCATTTCTTCAGCCCTCATTTTCTCGTAATTCTCAATCAGTGATTTTGTCAATTCTGTAATGTTTTGCATAGTCTTTTTGTTTTAATGATTATTCTTTCTGTTTCGATTAATTCGGGGTGTTCTTTTAGTTGTTCTATTGTGAAGCCGTGCGTATAAAACAATACTGATTTAATATATCCATTAGATAAATTATTCCTTGCATCACGCCTATACTCCATGTTTTTAATTCTGTACTTTTCCTTATTGATAACCCTATATTTTTTATTAAGTTCAGTCAATCTCTTTTTATTAAGTTCTACATATTCTTTGCGATTTTTACTTATTTGCTCCTTATTTTGTTTTCTGTATTCTTTTGATTTTTCATTCCTTATTTCTGCATTTAGCTTGTAGTTTTCTTTTGCCTTTTTACATATTTTCTCCTTATTGAGATTGTAATATTTTTTTCTATATTCAATCAGCCATTCCCTATTAATAATTCTATTCTTTTCATATTCGGCTATTTTTTCTTTATTTCTTATCCTGTATTCCTTAATGGACTCGGCTATTTTTTCTTTATTACGCTTTCTGTATTCTTTTTGATATTCCGATTTTTGTTCTTTAGTCTGCATCGCTTTTTTCTTTTATTAACATCAATGTCCTACCTAAACAATCCTCTATAATTTGCCTGTTCGCCTCAGTATAAGGCTCGTCGATTATCCCCCTGACGTATTTCATCAGTGCAACTTGTTCGTCCGTTGGCGAGGTAATGTGTGAGAGTAGATTTAAGACGGCTGCCCCCGCTTCTTCTCGTGTTGGCTTCATTTCATTTCGCTTTTTTCGATTAATACATCTTTAAAATATGGGTTATCCATTAAATTGTTCGCCATTCGTTCGGCCTGTAGTTTTGTTAAATTAGGTTGGGATATAGATACCCTGTACCCCTTTGACTTGTCTGTTCCGGTGACTTTGTAGAATTTCATTGCTTTTGTTTTAATTGTTCGTACTTCTTCACATAATTAGGCGTCAATATAGCCCTTATTTCAATATCTCTCTTCTGAACTAACCTTTCTATGTCCGCCCCGTTGTTAATCCAGTAGAGAAGCTCTTTGCAAAGCTGTTCGGGTATTTTCGCCCTGCTGCGGTTTGTTTGGATTAAGAGGAGGCGGAGGCGGATTGCGGAGAGTAGGAGTTGTTTCATTGGAAGTAGGTAAGCAGTTGATCAATTTGTGCCCACCAAGCTGCCGACTCTGCTGCCGACTCTGCTGCCGACTCTGCTGCCGACTCTGCTGCCGACCAAGCTGCCGACCAAGCTGCCGACTCTGCTGCCGACCAAGCTGCCGACCTAGCTGCCGACTCTGCTGCCGACCAAGCTGCCGACCAAGCTGCCGACCAAGCTGCCGACCAAGCTGCCGACTCTGCTGCCGACAATTCATTTTCAGTGGCCTGACCATTTGCAAATCGTTCGGCACAATCAACGGCATCAATACTTCGTTGATCAATCAGGTATTCTTCCGTGCAATACTGGTAACTCTGACGGGCGCACCATACCGCAAAAAGCCTCATATCCCTATCTGACATAAATTCTTTTCGGCACAACAACCATAAAATATCTGCCTGACTTTTTACGACATTTCGGTACTTTTGCACCCATTCCACTACAGTTATTGTTTCCCGTTCGGGTATTCCCAAGGTGTTCGGGTCGTAACATGGTTGGAATGTTCTGATCAATTCGTTGTTTACTGTTTTCATCGTGTTTATTTTTACTTGTTGGATTTATTTACTTGTTTATTCTTCTCTCTTATCTCCTCCGCTACTCTCCTCATTTTGACCAGGGCGGCTCTTTGGCGTTGGTATTTTGTCATTCACTTACCTCCTTACAATATTGAATAGCCTCGGCAATATGTTCGGCCTTTACCTCGCTGCTGTGATCCATTTGCGAAATAATGTAGCCTAAATAGATAATCTCCTGAATCCTGTCTTTGTTTAGTTGCAACTTTCCAACTGCATTTTTCAGTATTGCCATTCCTGCGCTTGATATCCCTTTACTTTCTGTTTCTTTAACTTGTTCGATCCGCTCTTTGATCGCATCAATAGGCTCCATTCGTTCGCCCGCAAACAAGGTATTAAAGTTCACATTCGGCGGATATTCGAGGCAAAAATCGCAATCTTCAAAATTAATCATAAAAAAGTTTGGCAAAAATTCCCTAACAAATGGCATATATCCTTCTGGTAAATTTAAAATGTGAATCTTTGGATTTAGTCCAAATTTTTCAGCCACAGCCAAAATTTCAATAAAACGATCCGCGGCGGGGTCTCTAAAGTTGATAGATAGATTTTTCATAATAGATTTTTTACTTGTTTTTATTTGTTCGACTTATTTAAAGGTGTTCGACCCTCTGGGAGGTGTTCAGGTGCATTCTTTTTTCTGCCATTTCTCCGCTGATTTGTTCAGGCGCATCCGTCCAGTTTAATTGAAGATACCAGTCCGGACGTGTTTTTACGCTGTGTATTACTTCAGCTACAAAGTTTGTTCGTTCAAATATAAGGCCATCCAGGCAAATGTAAACCGTTCGTTTATCTTTTGATAGCCTGACTTCAAATTCGTGGCCTATATGGCTGAAAGTTTGCAATAATTCGGTGCCTGTGTGTTTTAATACTTGCCAGTCTCCGCGTCCCTGGTATTTATAGACGTCGAAAATTGTATTTTTTGCGGTGCGGTGCGCTCGTTCGCTTTGCTTTGTGGTCGTTTCTGGTGTTTTCATCTCATTAATTATTATTGGTTTTGTTCGGTTTTATTTGTTGTTTCTTAATCCGTTCATAAAACTGCATAATCTTATTGCAGAATCTTGGTTTTTACAATTAGCATAAATTTGGCCGTCTGCAAAAACCTGATTTTCACCCCAAGTAAATAAAGATTGACTAAAACTTTCATGCTTATATACCTGATAGCCGTCTGTAATATTCACAATTTTAACAATACAATCCGTTAAAATCAATCCGCCTCCCATGCTTCTGGAGTTGTTTACTAAAATTGGTGTTCGTTTGCCGATAGTGCATCCAATATAGCCGCAAATGTCGTTTTCTTCATTCCAGGATCTGCCGGTAGTTAAGTCACCATACCAAAACCTGAAGCGTTCTTTATTGTGCAGGTTATTGGATAAAATTTGCATTACTTGTTCTGGTGTGCCTTCATTAAAATGCAGGCCGTTAAATTCGATTTGTGTTTTCATGTCATTAAATTTTGTTCGTTTATATTATACTTGTCGCTCTTTGTTGTGGTGTTCGTTTAGTTCCGTTCATACAGTCCCGGAAATACTCTTTTAAAATAGTCCCGATTAATCCAATACTGGAAAAAATATCCCTGGTCTGCTAAATGGTATCTCCTTTCGATTGTTACCCTTATTTTTTTAGATCCCTTTGCGTAAATACTTTTACAGATAAAACTGCCGGACTGGAGTGCACTTGTTAAACTTTTTGGCTTCATAGCGTTTTTTTATTTGTTCGTTTATACTGTTATTCATGCTCCTTTGAGCTTGTCCCGTCGTTCGTTCGATTGTACGGCCATATTTCAGCCGCGACGGGTTTGATTTTATAAAAGCTTTTCGGCTTCTTTTACTTTTGCATCATATTTTTTGATCAGGTCGGTAAGTCTGGAATTTAGCAATTTGCTAAATTCAACAATTCCACACCGGGTAAAATAGTTTTGATCGTTCACAAAATTTTGATCTTTCCAGTTTTCTGGTACAAAATATTTGCCTTCATAAAATTCATATTTTGCATCATTGAAAGTGCCGTTTTGATTCAAGCAAAGACAGTAAAACTCTGAATCTTCATCTGTTTGTTTTTCCTGACATGAGTTAATCGGGTTTGAGGATCTGAAAAAACATCTTTTAATTTCAAAATTTTCCATTATTTCGCAAAATTTTGGAAGGATTTCTGCGGTAACCTTTGAAATTAATTGATTAAAAATAGCTTTTCTTCTGTCTGCAATTTGTTCAGCTTGCTCAAGTAATTCGTTAAAATTTTCCATGATACTAATTTTTGTAAATTTTGCCTACGTTAAACGCTTTCGGCTGTGCGTGTTCCGCTTATGCGGTTTGTCCCGTCCGGTTTGCGAGTCGCCGGTTACGCGTTACGGGGTTTGTTCGTTACTTTGCGCGCTCCTTTCGCGCTGTTTTGTTACATTTTTGCCGGTGTCATTTGCGCTAATTTTTCGCACTCTTTTTCGGTCAAAAATCCCAGTCTTTTAAAGTCATGGATATTTGAGTAATTCGTGTAAAAAATCATATCCATGCCGCACCCGTTTATTCTGAAATAATCGCCAGCTTCCGAATAACCCAAAGCGATAAAAAGACAATTGTAATTTCTGAAGTAGTTCGATCCTTTTTTGCCTGACTTTTCGCAGCTCTTAAAAGTAATTGTTCGACTCATGCCGGACGCTCTAACTTTGTCGATAATACAAAGCATTCTGCCGGTTTTGATCGCTGAAATGTAGGTTTTCACATCATTGAAAAAATGCTCATCGCTGTAATAGCGTAACTTTTTGATGTTTTTTTGGATCTCTTTGTTTGCTTTGATTGCTGTTAAAATCGTTTCTTTGGTTTTCATAATAAATTTTATTTGTGTTCATTACTGTTAAAATTGTTCGTTTTGTTCGTTGGTGTTACTGTTTAACTTGTCGTTGTGACGTGTAGACTTTCATTCCGGCCAAATTATACTCTTTGACTATGTTTTTTAGTTCCTTCACATATTCGGCGCGGGTTGCGAAGTCTTCGCGCGAAATTTGATCAACTGTTTCGGTTCCTTGGTTTGTTTTCATGTTTAAATAGATTGTTTTCATCGTCTTAAATTTTGTGGCATTCCTGCCGGTTTTTATTTGTTCGTTTTGTTCATTACTTTTGAAACATCGCGGCCATAAAAATACAGGCCATTGCTAAAATAACTAGATATATGTCAATGTCTGTTACGATTTGTTCGAGTTGAAGGAACCAATTTGAGCGGGTGAATGCGGGTGAATAGGTTAAAATTTTCATGATAGTAAACTTTTTAGTTCTCTTTTTGCATCTTCGTAACTCCGAAAAGACTTTTCAACTATCAATTTGCCTGTAGTGGAGTCAATTATATAAAAGTAGCCTGAAAAGTTCGTTATTTTTGCGCTCATGGTTTTTTAGTTTTTTAGCGTTATTTTAAAAATCTTTGTTTCATTTCAGTATCCAAAAAGTCAACTGAAAATTGATCTTTGTAAATTGTGAAATATTTAAAATATGTAAATTTACCATTTGTGTATTTCGTTACTTTTTTACCAAATTGATTGAAATACATTGCTTTCATTGTTACGCAAATAGTGCTATTTTCTGCCGGGTCGTAACCATTGACTTTAAGAAAATAAATCATTTCATCAATTGCGGTTATTTTGCTTTGACTAATTGAATAGTTTACAAGACTGGAATTTTCTGTTACTTCGATTGTGTAAAACATGTCTTTATGGATTAATTATGTTAGAAAAAATTGACTCCTCCGCAAATTACTGCTATTTCAGTCCAGTTGAGGCGTTCGGGTCGCTGTTTGGTTTGTTCGTTGCGTTTCATTCTAGTTTTGTTAAAATTTGAATATTTGGAAAAATGTATTTTAATGTAGTTAGTAAAAAGTTAAAATTCATATCTTTTAACTTTACATAGTCGTTTTGTCTGCTATTGGTTTGGCCGTTGAATAACCAGTAAAATGTAAAATATTCACTTTTATATTTTTGAACTTCAAACAATAGCCCCGTGACTCCCTTTGCTTCTTTGATAACCTTTGAGAATCTAATAATTTTAGGTATCATTTTTTTAGTTCGTTCGTATTGTTCGACGTCTCCGGCGCTCAATAGATGGTTATTTATCAAAATAGTCTCCAAGCAATCAAAACCAATATTAAACACTTTGCCATCTTCATTTTTTACCGTTGCGATGTTTGCGATAAGTTGGCCGCAATTGTCGCAACATTGGCCGTAACCCTCGGAAAGTGGAATATACTTTTTATATGTTACAAAATATTTGATATTTAACGGTAAATGTCGCTGTATTATGTTTTTCATTGGTTTTGAGTTGTTTAGTCTGCTAATTGATAAAATTCACTTTCAAATATCGCATTGTAACAATGTTCATATAGCTCTTGCGAATCTGCATCCAAAGAAAAATCAGAATCTATTCTCATCGAAACAAAAGCTATTTTTCTGCTCTTTTCCTGTTTCGTTGAGAGTGCGATATGTTCAGAAATAAACTTTTGACCCCTTATAAATATGTCAAAAATAATATAATCAACTTCGCCGGTTCTTTTGTCGGTTACTTCAATTTCAAATATCCTCATTTTGTCGATATTGTCAAAATCTGCTTCAAACTGGATCATTTTTTTGCTTTTCATCGTATTTTTAGTTTTGTGCCCTTTCGGACTGGTTTATTTAGTTATATTTACCTTTTTGCTTATTGCGTAAATTACATACGCAATAGCGAATAATACCGCTGCTGCTGCAAATAACAGTAAAACTTTGGATTCCGTTGCGGTTAAATCGGAATTGTTTAGAACCAGGTGATTAATAAGGTTTTTCATTCTGTTTTGTTTTTATACCTCAGTACCTTTACTTTGGTATATCAAATGTCGTCATTAGTTTTGACATGTGCAAATATATTTAGTTAATAAATGTTAAATAAATAAACTATTTTACACTACCTTACTGTTATAACTACCTTATTTACAGCCATTTATAATGCCCTATCTTTGCCTTATTTTAGGAGCTTATAGCTACTATGTACACATTTGTACTATTGTGCCGGTTAGTCCTGATCCTTTTTGGTTTGTTTATTTAAATCATTTTGCTACATTTGCTACTCATATTCTGACAAAATGATAAATAGCAATAACCAAAGTAAACAGGATAATTTAATATTACTACTTTCCGAAAAAGAAAAAGTATGTTTAAACTCATTTATTTTTAATAGCTCATCCAGAAACGAAGCTTATAAAGTAGCGAAAGACATAACCAAAGATATTGAACTTAACATATTAAATGAACGTGCAATTAACTGGATAAACAACAAACCATGTAAGGCATATATTGAAAGGTATAAAGATACAATTATTAAAATTGACGACCAGAAAAGCTCTTTTATCGAAAATAGCGAAAATGGCATTTTATCAAAAGACGACATATCAAACCAGTTAATTTTGCTTATCGGAAAAGTAAACGAACCTAAACTAAAAAGTGAGCTGTTAATTAAGTTAGCAGACATACGCGGATATAAAAAGCAGGATCAAACTAAACAAGAAGAGCAAATTAAATATTATTTACCGCTCCGGTGTGAAAGTTGTGATTTTAAAAATACAAAAATTAACATCTAACCAAGCATAATAATAACATAAAACACCTAACTATTTAATAATCAATACGATAGCATTTTTAACGTGGTGAACATAATAAAGATTATAAGACAAGTATTTTAACTAAATTTTAACAGTTGTATATTATTGAATATCAGTTAGTTATAACAGATCAATAAGGATATGTGCCGGGGGTACGTACCCCCTTATTTAGAATGATTCTAAGCGGGCTTTGCTTCCACAAGATTTTTATTTTATTTTTTTTAAATTTTGCAACCACTTATATATCAACGCCTTAAATCTATACGTATCTGTTTTGCTGGTTATACGTGTACTAGACAGAATAGTAAAATACCTTTTAGTCCTTTATTCGGGGCAAATTTTGGGTGGAATTGGGTGGTATGAATAATATGAATAAGTCAAAATGCACAAAACAGCTTATACATGGGTTAAAATAGGCTAAAATAAAAGAATATAAATAGTGTTAACATTATGTATATATATATATGATATATATTGTGTATATGTTTTATTAGAAGTATATCTAATATAGCATAAACGATAGGATATTGTTGGGGCGTTTTTCGTATAACGTTAATATCGGTGATTTACAATATGTTACAGCTATGTATGTTTGGGCAAAACCGCTAAAACATCAAAATAAACACCTTTTTGGGAGTTCCTTCTGGCTTGCCTAAACGAACAAATACCCCCTGAGCCGAATTTTTTCTGCAAAATATTTGGTAGTTCGGAAATAATAATTACATTTGCATTATTAACGGTGAGGTTAATATAAAAATACTCAGATTAAACCCTGAAATAAAGCCCGGATTTGAATCTCACCGTTCATTTTCGGGCTTTTACTTTAAAAACGTAATATAAAGTAATGCAAAAACACAAGTTTAACATTTTTCCTGAAATGCAAGCGGAAGATTTCGATCGGCTGAAGCAGGATTTGTCGGTAAATGGTTATGATGCCAAGAATCCGATCTGGATGTATCAGGGCGGAATACTGGATGGCTGGAATAGGCAAAGGGCTTGCGGGGAGTTGGGCGTAATGCCGGTGTATCGGGATTTTGTGGGTGAAGATGTGCAGGCCGTGGAGTTTGTGATGCGCACGAACAAGCGAAGGAACCTGAATAGCAGCCAGTGGGCATGTATTGCTACGGAAGCGGATGAACTGATTGGGGCGATAAGGGAAAGTGTAGAGAAGGAGAGAAGGGAACGGCAGGCGGAAACCCAACGAAAAATAGACGAACAACGGCAGGCACAAGAAGAAGCAAGGGTAAGTAAGATACTTGATGCAATGGATAAACCAGAAGAGGAAGATACCACCCCTATCGGACAATTAATTGTCCGACAGCCTATTGATGAACATGAGAATAAGGCGGCCACGAAAATCGCCACAACATTCAACACCAACCGAACCTATATCAACGAAGCCCAACGCCTGAAAAGGGACAACCCGGTTATGTTTGAAAACTGGAAAAATTATGTTTTCACTATCCAGTATGGTAACTGTTTGTAAATTAACACCAGATCAGGTTTCTGAATTAAAAATACATTCAAATAGAAAATATGAGTACGTCTAAAACCACCAAATCCGGTGCCGGTAAGCCTAAAACCAGCAAATACCGCGGAGTCTCCTTCCAAAAGTCCACCGATCTCTGGATAGCATCAATAAGTATTGGCGGGAAGTGCTTTGCAGAACAATGCGAGACAGAAGAGTTTGCCGCCCGTGAATATGACAGAATGGCGATAAGGTGGTTGCGCTCAAAGGCGAAAACAAATTTTCCCCTGAGTGAATATACCATCCCGGAACTTCCGCCAGTCGTAGGGCTAGGTGGGGTAGTTACGAGTGAGCACGTCCGCTCCGCCTGCCACAGATATGTGATGATGCAGTCTCTGGTGGGCAGAAACAGGATAGATAACTGGGTTGTGGTAAATAACCTATTCTTCTGGGAGAACGACATTGTGAGTAAGGAGTGGATTCAAGAATGGTGTTTGCAGATGGGGATTAATCCATTTGGGGACGATTTATAATAGAGTAGCTTATGAGCGCAATAATAGAATTAACCCAAGGGAAGGTGGCATTAGTCAGTAGTGCAGATCTTCCCTTGGTCGAGAAGATGAAGTGGCGATGGAGTGGAGCCGCACCCGTCAGCGGAACCGGAAAAACACAGGTGACACTGGGAAGGTATATTCTGGGTGCGGTGGGTAGCGCAAAAGTGTATTATAAAGATGGGGATGCGTGTAATTGTGTCAGGAGAAACCTGACTAGAGTGTATAACGAACAAAACAAGAGGAAATGAATGTATTAAGCCTTTTTGACGGAATGTCGTGTCTGCAAATCGCCCTTCGAGAAAATGGCGTGAATGTACAAAAATATTACGCATCCGAAATCGACAAGTTTGCAATAGCCCAAACGCAACTAAATTTTCCAGCCACGGTACAACTGGGCGATATTACCCGGTGGCAAGAGTGGGATGTGGATTGGAGTAGCGTGGATCTTATCGGGGCAGGCAGTCCGTGCCAGGGATTCTCGTTTTCTGGTAAACAACTGGCTTTTGGTGATCCACGGTCTAAGCTGTTTTTTGTGTTTGTTTCAATACTGGAACATGTGCGCAGCGTGAACCCTTCTGTGTGCTTCCTACTTGAAAATGTGAATATGAAGAAAGAACACATGAAGGTTATTTCGGATATGGTAGGGATTTCTCCGGTGAATATTAATAGCAACCTGGTGTCGGCGCAAAATAGAAACAGATGGTACTGGTCAAATATCAGGGTTCGTGAGGTGGGGATATTTGGATATGTCGTGATGGATATACCTTTACCGAAGGATGAGGGGATATTGCTGAGGGATATTTTGGAAGAGGAGGTGGGGGAGAAGTATTTTTTGAGTGATAAAATGGTTAATTGGTTACAGAATTATCACGATAAAAAACAGAGTGAAGGATGTGGATTTAAGTTTGAACCACGAAACACCGAACAAAAAGGAAGTGCCATAACTGCAAGGTGCTTTGAAATGGGACTTGATGATAATTATATTGTTGCTATGCGTGGACGCAACCCCGATAACCCTTCAGACAGACGAACAGGATCACCCACAGAACAACGGTTGGAACCTAATACCACAGGAAAGACTAATTGCCTGACCAGTGTGGCGAAGGATAATTTGGTGATGCTAAATAAACGGCAAGAAAACAACCTGAAGTCGGGAGAAGAAAAAGCCAACACATTCCTAAGCACCAGTTGGAAGGGAAGTCAGGTGAATGGGATGACGCTGGTGCTTAATGAAAACCAGCAAGCCAAATTCAACCCAAACATAGATTCCGAAAAAGCCAATTGTTTAACTCTTGCAATGGGTAGAGCTGGAAGTTCTTCTGAATATATGGATGCAGTAAGTAAAGTTGCAAATATTACAGGAAGAATCCGCCGACTTACCCCCACAGAATGCAGCCGTCTCCAAACGGTTCCTGACTGGTATATATGGCAATGTTCTGATACTCAACAATACAGGATGCTCGGAAATGGCTGGACAATCAAAATTATTTCTCACATATTAAAATTTTTACAATTATGAAAGAACAACTAGAAGCCGAAGTACAGCGGGTGAAATCTGTACTGGAAGCCGTGGAGCGCAACGGAGAGAAAATGCGTGCAGCGATGATTGCCTACAAGTTCAAGGAGGCCGAGAGGGTGCTGTTTTTTGACAGCTCGCGTGGGATCGCAGGGTGGCTAAAAGAGCTGGAGGGGATTATATGAACCTAACACAACAAAAAGCCCACCTGACCGCATTTCAAGAAAAAATGTCGTCTGTGCTATCGAGCAAAGGTGGTGATTATGCAAATCTGGATCGGCTAAGTAACTTCAAACTCGCTGGGGCAATCTGCGGACTAACTGCTGAACAGAACTGCCTTTCGCTAATCGCAACCAAAGTGGCCAGGTTAGGGGTGCTATTAAAGGGGGCAGAACCAAATAA
>SESF01004295.1_pt1 | contig 65140 bp, 62 predicted proteins | sample 3171521 | NCBI WGS metagenome assembly SESF01 (sample SAMN10866945, study PRJNA518727) | freshwater metagenome | biome: subpolar coniferous forest; feature: holomictic lake; material: water; isolation source: holomictic Lake 227, 6 m and 8 m depth | place: Canada: near Kenora, Ontario | collected...
ACGGAAAGTGCAAACTTCGGCCTAGCGCACCAGCCCCTGGGCGAGGGAAGGCATATCCAACGGCAGAAAGCCGTAATGCCTGAGCCAGCGCAGATCGGCTTCGAAGAAGGTGCGCAAATCGGGGATGCCGTATTTCAGCATTGCGATACGCTCGATGCCCATGCCGAAGGCGTAGCCCTGATATTTGGCCGGATCGATGCCGCAGTTGGCCAGGACCTTGGGGTGGACCATGCCGCAACCCATGATCTCGAGCCAGTCGCCGTAATTGCCGAGCTTGAGTTCGCCGCCCTTGCGCAGGCAGCCGATATCGACCTCGGCCGAGGGCTCGGTGAAGGGAAAGAAGCTGGGGCGGAAGCGCACCGGCAAATCGTCGACACCGAAGAAGGCCCGGCAAAACTCGATGATCGCGCCCTTGAGATGGCCCATGTGGGTCGCCTCGTCGATCACCAGGGCTTCAACCTGATGAAACATCGGCGTGTGGGTCATGTCGTAGTCGGAGCGATAGGTCCGGCCGGGCGCGATGATCCGGATCGGCGGCTTGTTCGTCAGCATGGTGCGGATCTGCACCGGCGAGGTGTGGGTGCGCAGCACCCGCCTGGTGCCGTCGGGGGCGTCGGGCAGATAGAAGGTGTCGTGCATCTGCCGCGCCGGATGCTCGGGCGGAATGTTGAGCGCGGTGAAATTGTAGAAATCGCCCTCGATGTCCGGCCCCTCGGCGACGGTGAAGCCCATGTCGGCGAAGATCGCGGTGATCTCGTCGATGGTCTGGCTGATCGGATGCAGGCGGCCCTCGGACTCGGGCCGGGCCGGCAGGGTAACGTCGAGCCGCTCGGCCTCGAGGCGGGCCGAAAGCGCCGCGCCCTGGAGCCCGGCCTTGCGCGCCGTCAGCGCCGCCGCGATGTCATCCTTAAGGACGTTGAGCGCGGCGCCGCGGGCTTTGCGGGCCTCGGCATCAAGGCCGCCGAGATCCTTCATCAGGGCGGTAACCCGCCCCTTCTTGCCCAGCGCGGCGACCCGCACCTCTTCCAGCGCCGCCGGATCGGGAGCAGCGGCAATCGCGCTGAGGATTTCGGCCTTCAGGGAGTCGACCATGGCTTTTCTCGGGGTCCGGGGCCGCCGGCCCCTGCCAAGGGAGTCAAGGGGGGCGGGCCCCCCCTTGGTTCGTCCTCAAGCCGCGAGCGCCGCCTGAGACTGCCTGACCAGCGCGGCAAACGCCTCCGGATCGCGGGCGGCGATGTCGGCGAGCACCTTGCGGTCGAGATCGATCCCGGCCCGCTTCAGGCCATGGATGAACTTGGAGTAGGTGGTGCCGCAGGCCCGCGCACCGGCGTTGATGCGCTGAATCCAAAGGCCGCGGAAGTCGCGCTTCTTGTTGCGCCGGTCGCGATAGGCATACTGAAGCGCCTTCTCGACCTTCTCGATGGCGATACGGAAACAGGCTTTGTTACGGCCCCGATAGCCCTTGGCGAGCTTCAGGATCTTGCGATGACGGGCGTGGGTGGTGACGCCCCGCTTGACACGTGCCATGGTGACGTCTCCGGCTTAGGCGTTGCGCAGGAAATTCTTGAGGACGATGCGACCGTCCGCATCCGACAGCACCATGGTGCCGCGGGCGTTGCGCTTCATCTTCTGGGTGCGCTTGACCATGCCGTGACGCTTGCCCGCGGCCTGGGCCTTGACGCGGCCGCTGCCGGTCACCTTGAAGCGCTTTTTGGCGCCGCTTTTGGTTTTCAACTTGGGCATTTCCGGTTCCTTCGCAATGAGGTTGCCGATAGGAGCGGTTGGGCATGCCCTAGGGGTCCATCGACCCGGCCTCGCCGCTCATGGGAGAGTGGGGGTTATAGGCAAGCCGCTCCGGCAACGCAAGTGTCATGAGGACAAGGAACCGCGGGGCGTTCAGTGGCCCCTGGCCGGCTTGCAGGGCGCATGGCTCCGGTTATGGCTGGTGGTCCGGGCCAGATGCTCCATCAGCTTCTTGTCGAACGCCGGAGAGGGCGCGGTGAACTGGGCGACCAGCCCGTCCTTTTCGTTGTTGACGCGGACGGTGCCATGCCCGGAACTCCGGTACTCCTCGCCGCCGACCTTCAAAACCATGGTAAAACCAAAGCTTTGCTTGGCGATCAGGTCACCGTCATACGGCAGTACCCGAAAAGAGCGAACCGCAAGCTCGGCGATCGGATACTCTTTGCGGTCAATAATCAGCTGGAGCGCAGACTCCGTTGTGTTCCCGGCCTTCGCGGGACCGCCATGCCGTTCCGGAGCTTTACCGCCACCAAGGATATTCGACAACCACGACATGTCTGAAACTGCCCTTCTCGAGCTTACGGCCGACAGACCTTGCCGGATTTTCCGTAAAAACACTTACTCCCTGCATCAGCGATTATAAACCAGGTCAACGGTCCTCTGAAACGAAATCTTGAAATAGATTCACCCCCGATGACGACGATTATCGAATGACTGCTGCAAAGCGGTGACAGCGCGCAGCGGCAATCCGGGTGGCCGCGAATCAGTCGTCTTGTGCGCGTCACCCGGCTCGCGTTTCACCCTGAAAGCGGGTACCACCGTCATCGTCTGTCCCAGCCCCCGGAGCGACCATGCCTGCCGTGATGCTGCCTCCGGTCATCGGTCACCGCTGCGCCCGCGCCGAGGCGCCGGAAAACACCCTGGCGGGGCTGCGCCGGGCGGCGGCGCTGGGCGCGCGCTGGGTCGAGGTCGATGTCCGCCTGACCGCCGACGGCGTGCCGGTGCTGCTCCACGACGCCCGCCTGGAGCGCACCACCAGCGGCCGGGGCGCCCTGGCCGAAACCACACTGGCCGCGCTCGGCCGCTTCGACGCCGGAGCCGGCGAGGCGGTACCGACCCTGGCGGCCTTCCTCCCGGCGGCGCTCGGATTCGGCATCGGGGTCAACCTCGAGCTGAAGGGCGAAGCGGATGACCCCGAGGCGCTGACACAGGCGGCACTGACCACGGCCCAGCGCCTCTGGCCCGACACCGCCCCGCCACCGCTGATCTCAAGCTTCGAGCCGGCCTGCCTTGCCGCGGCGGCCCGAATCGCGCCCGGTTGGCCGCGCGGCCTGCTGCTGGAGCGGCTGGACGCGGGCTGGCGAGACACCGCGGCCCGGGTCGGCGCCGCCGCCATCATCGCCGACCACGCCCTGATCCTCTCGGGGGCCACGGTGGCGGCCCTGGCGGCGGGCGGGCGGGCGGTGGCCGTCTACACCGTCAACGACCCGGCGCGGGGGCAACTCTTGCTGTCCTGGGGCGTCGCGGCGATAATTTCCGACCATCCCGATATTTTTTCCGGTTTGGCGTCAGGATGAGTCGTCTTGGCAAAAATAACTTCATATATGGATCGATGATGACATCACCCGCCCGGCCGGTTATGACGGAACTCCCGCTGCCACCGGCAGCCGGGGAGCGTTGCCGGAACCACCGGCCGAACGAACGATAATGATCTGGAGGGTTCCTTGAAGGCGCTGAGGCCGTTACTGATTTCCGGTCGGGATGTGCTGCCGCTGGTCGAAGGCGGCAAGGGAATTTCGGTGTCGACCGGCGAATGCTCGGGCGCCTGGGCGGCGGCCGGGGGCGTCGGCACCTTTTCCGGCGTCAACGCCGACAGCTTCGACGAGTCGGGAAACCTGATTCCCCAGCTCTACCATGGCAAGACCCGGCGCGAACGGCATGAGGAGCTGATCGCCCACTCGATCCGGGGCGGCATCGAGCAGGCCCGCATCGCCCACGAGCGCTCGAACGGCCAGGGCCGCATCCACATGAACGTGCTGTGGGAGATGGGCGCCTGCGAGCGCATCCTCCACGGCATCCTCGAAGGCGCCAAGGGGATGGTTCACGGCGTCACCTGCGGCGCCGGCATGCCCTACAAGGTTGCCGAGATCGCCGCCCACTACGGCTGCTACTATTATCCGATCGTCTCCTCGGCCCGCGCCTTCCGGGCGCTGTGGCTGCGCGCCTTCAGCAAGTTCCCGCACCTGCTCGGCGGCGTGGTCTATGAGGACCCCTGGCTGGCCGGCGGGCACAACGGCCTCTCCAACAGCGAAGACCCCGAGAAGCCGGAAGACCCGCTGCCCCGGATCAAGGCCCTGCGCCAGACCATGGCCGGCTTCGGCCTTGGCGGGATTCCGATCATCATGGCCGGCGGCGTCTGGTATCTGCGCGACTGGGCCGAGTGGCTGGACAATCCGGAGGTCGGCCCGGTCGCCTTCCAGTTCGGCACCCGCCCGCTGCTGACCCAGGAAAGCCCGATCTCGGCCGAGTGGAAGCGCCGGTTGCTGACCCTCCGGGAAGGCGAGGTCTTCCTCAACCGCTTCTCGCCGACCGGGTTCTATTCCTCGGCGGTCAACAACGCCTTCATCCAGGAGTTGCGCGGCCGCTCCGACCGCCAGGTCGCCTACCTCTCGAAGCCGGTGGGCGAGCACGACGCCGAGTTTCCCGTCGGCCCGCGCGGCCGTCCGGTCTATCTCACCGCCGGCGACAAGCATCATGCCGAGGCCTGGGTCCGCCAGGGCTACACCGCCGCGCTCAAGACCCCGGACAACACCCTGATCTTCGTCTCCCCCGAAAAGTCCGAGGAAATCCTCGAGACCCAGATCGCCTGCATGGGCTGCCTCTCGGCCTGTCTCTTTTCCAACTGGGCGCAGAACGAGCACGGCACCACCGGCAAGAAGGCCGATCCGCGCTCCTATTGCATCCAAAAGACCCTGCAGGCCGTCGCGCACACCAGCGACTGCGAACATCAGCTGATGTTCGCCGGCCACAACGCCTACAAGTTCGCCAGCGATCCGTTCTATGCCAACGGCTTCGTGCCGACGGTCAAGCAACTGGTCGAGCGCATCTGCACCGGGGACTGAGCGGACGCCGATCGGGCCAGGGGGCTGAGGCGCCCCCTCGCCGCCCCGCCGGCCGCCCCTGGCCGGGGCTTTCGCTACCGCGCCGCCATCAGCCCAACGAAGCGCTCGAAGAGATGGTGGCTGTCCTGGGGGCCGGGCGAGGCCTCGGGGTGGTACTGCACCGAGAACACCGGGCGGTCGCGGAGGCGGATGCCTTCGTTGCTGCCGTCGAACAGCGAGACGTGGCTGACCTCGACTCCGGCAGGCAGGCTTTCGGGCACAACCATGAAGCCATGGTTCTGGCTGGTGATCTCGACCCTGCCGGTGGCGAGATCCTTCACCGGATGGTTGGCGCCGCGATGGCCGCGCGCCATCTTCCCGGTACGGCCGCCCAGCGCCAGCGCCAGCATCTGGTGACCAAGACAGATGCCGAACAGCGGCAGCCCGCTTTCGAGCACACCCCGGATCGCCGGCACAGCATAGACGCCGGTGGCCGCCGGGTCGCCGGGGCCGTTGGACAGAAAGACGCCATCGGGCTGGTGACCGAGGATGTCCGCGGCACTCGCGGTCGCCGGCACCACTGTGACCCGGCAACCGGCGGCGGCCAGACAGCGCAGGATGTTGCGCTTGGCACCGAAATCCACCGCCACGACATGAAAGCGCGGCGCCTCCTGGCGGCCGTAGCCCTCGCCGAGTCGCCACACGCTTTCGTCCCAGCGGTAGCTCTGGCGGCAGGAGACGTCGAGCGCCAGATCCATTCCGGCCAGCCCCGGCCACGCCGCAGCCCGGGCCTTGAGGGCATCAAGGTCGAAATGGCCGTCGGGATCGTGGGCGACGACGCCATTGGGCGCGCCCCGATCGCGGATCAGCCGGGTCAGACGCCGGGTGTCGATGCCCGAAAGGCCGACCAGATGGTTGGTCTTCAGCCAGACGTCGAGGTGCTGGACCGCACGCCAGCTGCTGGGCGCGGTGATGTCGGCCCGGATCACGAGACCGCGCGCCGCCGGGGTCACGGTCTCGATGTCCTCGGGATTGGCGCCGACATTGCCGATATGGGGAAAGGTGAAGGTAATGATCTGGCCAGCATAGCTGGGATCGGTCAGAATTTCCTGATAGCCGGTCATCGAGGTATTGAAGCAGACCTCCCCCACCGCCGAGCCGACGGCACCGACGCCGTTGCCCCAGAGCACGCTGCCGTCATGCAGCACCAGCACCCCGGTCGCGCCACGGGGCTGGGCCGTCGCGCGGGCGGCGGCGGGAGCGGAATGGGACTCGGTCATGGGGCGGAACCTTGCTGCGCCGGGAGCGGACCCGCGGCGTTTTCGGAGCGAACGCCGATCGATAGTCGGCCCCGGGCGTGGGGTCAAGCTGTATGTCACCCGGGAGACGACTGGCTGGCCTCCCCGGGGAGAATCGGGTAAGCACTGCCCGACGCCGACCGAGAGGAGACCCCCGCCATGCTGCGCGAACGGTTCAACGAAGAGCTGAAAGAGGCGATGCGCGCCAAGGAACCGGCCAAGGTCAGCACGATCCGGATGATTCTCGCCGGGGTCAAGGATCGCGACATCGCGGCCCGGCCCAAGGGCAACGCCAGCGGCATCGATGACGGCGAGATTCTGACCCTGCTGCGCTCGATGATCAAGCAGCGCCAGGAATCGGCCGAGATGTACCGCCAGGGCGGGCGCCAGGATCTGGTGGAGAAGGAAAGCGCCGAAATCCTGGTCATCGAGGCCTTCATGCCCCGGCAGATGGGCGACGACGAGGTCCGCGCCGCGGTGGCGGCGGTGATCGCCGACACCGGCGCCGCCTCGATCAAGGATATGGGCCGGGTGATGGCCGAATTGCGGGTCCGCCATGCCGGGGTCATGGATTTCGCCCAGGCCGGACCGCTGGTCAAGGCGGCGCTGGGATAAGGCCCGCCGCCGTGCCGGACCGGCCACGCGGCACTGGTCATCCCGGCCCGGCCCCGGTATCCTCACCGCCGTCGAGGGAGCGCAGCCATGGCCGAACCTACACCGCCCGCACCGCCAACCGCGCTTGCGGCGCTCAGCGCCGAGATCGGGAGCCGCTTCGACCGGCTGGCGAGGCGCTGCGACAGCGTCGAAACCGACCAGGACCGGCTCCGCGAGGCGCTGATGCGCCAGGGTGAGCACCTCGCGACCCTCGAAGCGCGCCTCGGCCGCCCCGACCGGCGCCCCGGCGACCAGCGGCCGGGCGCCGTCCGGCGCCCCGGCGCCTGACCGCCGGACGGCCCGATGGCCTTCCCGCCGGCCTTTCTCGAAGAACTGCGCGCCCGCCTGCCGCTCTCGGCGGTGGTGGGAAAACGGCTGCGGCTGGTGCGCGCCGGGCGGGAATTCCAGGCCCCCTGCCCGTTCCATAACGAAAAGACCCCCTCCTTCACGGTCAACGACGCCAAGGGCTTCTTTCATTGCTTCGGTTGCGGCGCCCATGGCGACGTCATCGGCTTCGCGATGCGCCACGACCACCTGACCTTTCCCGAGGCGGTGGAGGCGCTGGCCGGACAGGCCGGGCTGCCGGTGCCCCGCACCGCGCCCGAGGAGCGCCAGCGCTACGAGCGCCAGAAGAGCCTGCACGAGGTGGTGGAAGCCGCGACCCGCTGGTTCGAGCAGCAATTGCGCCTGCCCGCCGGGAGCGCGGCGCTGGCCTACCTCCGCCGCCGCGGCCTCGACGACGAGGCGCTGGCCGCCTTCCGGCTCGGCTACGCCCCGCCCGACGGCGCCGGCCTGCGCAGCGCCCTGGAGCGCGAGGGCTTCGCGGTCGCCGACATGCTGGAGGCCGGGCTGGTCAAGCAGCCGGCCGATGGCGGCCGGGCGCCGTTCAGCTTCTTCCGCCACCGGGTGATGTTTCCGGTCGCCGACCGCCGGGGCCGGGTCGTGGCCTTCGGCGGTCGCCTGATCGACGGCGACGGCCCGAAATACATCAACACCAGCGAGACGCCGCTCTTCCATAAGGGCCAGTTGCTCTACGGCCTGTCGCGGGCGCGTCAGGCCGCGGCCGAGGGCAAGCCGGTGATCGTGGTCGAAGGCTACATGGACGTCATCGCCCTGGTCCGGGCCGGCTATCCCGGCGCTGTGGCGCCACTGGGCACGGCGCTGACCGAAAGCCAGATCGAGACGGTATGGAATCTCTACCCCGGCCGCGAGCGCTTCCCGGTGCTGTGCTTCGATGGCGACGGCGCCGGCCGGCGCGCCGCCTTCCGGGCGGTGGACCGGGTGCTGCCGCTGCTGGTGCCCGACCGCTCCGTGCGGGTGGCCTTCCTCCCCGGCGGCGAGGACCCCGACAGCCTGATTCGCGCTCGCGGCGCTGCCGCCTTCGAGAGCGTGCTGGTGGCGGCGCGCTCGCTGATCGATGTCGTCTGGGAGATGGAGACCGAAGGCCGCAGCTTCGACACCCCCGAGGCCAAGGCCGGGCTGGGCGCCGCCCTCAACGCCCGGGTCGACCACATCGCCGACCGCGCCGTCCAGGGCTATTACCGCGACGAGATCCGCCAGCGCCTGCGCGAAGCCTTCTGGAGCCGCCCCCCCCGGCCGGCCCAGACTGCCGGACCGGGCCCCGCCCGCGCGCCGCTCCGTCCCCTCCGGCCGGGGGCGCCCCGGCCGAAACCGGTCGCCGCCTCGGGCGGCCCGCCGCAAAAGCGGCCGCGCGCCGTGGCCTGGGTCTGGCCGCGGATTCTGCTGGCCACCCTGATCAACCATCCGGATCTGCTCGAAGAGCATCTCGAAGCGCTGGCCGGGACCGAGATCGCCGACCCCGGCCTCGACGCCCTCCGCCACGCCCTGATCGCCTGCGCCACCGGGGCGCCGCTCACCGGCGAGACGGCGCTGAGCGACCGCTTGCGCGCCCGCGGTCTCGGCGATGCCCTCGACGATCTGCTCAGCCGCACTACTTATGTCCACGCCCGTTTCGCCCCACCGGGCATCGACTCGGAGACCGCCCGTCGCGGTCTGGCCGATGGTTCGGCCGGTTTGTGCAAGGCGCGGATCGGTCGCGAGCTGCAGGAAGCGGGACGGCAGCTCGGTGAGCAGACAACAACCCAGAACCTGTCGCGGGTCCAGGTGTTGCGCGACGAACTGGAGGCGCAGTCACCGGGATTCGACGATCAGGAGTGAGCAAAAACAAGCGCCAGACGGGGGCGCGACCGACCGTCGCGAGAGTTCGGGCTTGACGCTGTCGCCGTTCATGGCCAATTGTCTCCGGCTGGCGTGGTGAAAGGGTTCAAAACCGGAAGTGCCGAACCGGACAGACCCCGGATCGGCCCGGCCGGTCGCACCGCACGGCATGGGCCTGGACGTCTTGGGGTGAACTCTTCGGATCTGACCGGTCCATGCAAGAGACGCTTCAGGCGTTCTATGTGTATTCCGAGGGCCGATGCGGCCGGTGCGGGGCGGTACGGTTTTCTTGAGGACAGGACTTGCATGGCCACCAAAGCGACGAACAGAGCGGAAGTTCCTGAGACTCGAGAAGAAGGCGGCGAGGGTCCGCTGATGGATGGTCTGGTTCAGGCCGTCAAAAAGATGATCGCGAAGGGCAAGGAGCGCGGCTACGTCACCTATGACGAGCTGAACGCCGCCCTGCCGCAAGACCAGTCGTCCTCGGAGCAGATCGAGGACACCATGGCCATGCTCTCGGAGATGGGCATCAACGTCATCGAGTCCGAAGAGACCGATGACGGTGCCGCTCCCGAGCCCCAGCCAGACGGCGAGGGCCGGCAGTCCGGCAACCTCGACGACGACGACATCGGCCGCACCGATGACCCGGTGCGGATGTATCTCCGCGAGATGGGCTCGGTCGAACTGCTCTCCCGCGAGGGCGAGATCGCGATCGCCAAGCGCATCGAGGCCGGACGCGAGATGATGATCGGCGCGATCTGCGAATCGCCCCTGACCATCCGCGCCATCATCGGCTGGCACGACGCCCTCAAGGAAGGGCAGATGCTGCTGCGCGACATCATCGACCTCGACGCCACCTTCGGCACCAGCCCGTTCGGGCAGGTCGAGGGGCTGCCGGTGGGCGTTGGCGTCGAGGTGGGCGCCGGTGTCGGTGTCGGCATCGAAGTCGAGGTCGAAATCGAAGCTGAGAGCGCGGCGGCCGCGGAAGCGCCGCGCGGGCCGGCAGCGGCAGTGCCGGCGGCAGCGGCAGCCGCCAAAGAGGACGGCGAGGAGGCCGGCGACGATCTGGTCGCCGAGGCCCCCGAGCCGGAAATCGACCTCGAGGCCGAAGGCGATCCCGACAACGACGAAAACGGCATGTCGCTGTCGGCGATGGAAGCGGCGCTGAAGCCGCAGGTGCTGGAAACCTTCGCCGCGATCGCCATCACCTACGAGCGCCTGCACAAGCTCCATGAAAGCCGGCTGGCCGCGATCCAGAAGGGCGAAGACCCGAGTCGCCAGTCGGACAAGAAGTACGAGCGGCTCAAGAGCGAGATGATCGAGCTGGTCAATCAGGTCCGGCTCAACAATGGCCGCATCGAACAGCTGGTCGAGCAACTTTACAGCCTCAACCGCCGGCTGACCAGCCACGAGGGCAAGCTGCTGCGGCTCGCCACCGACACCAAGATCAAGCGCGAGGACTTCCTCACCCACTATTACGGCTACGAACTCGACCCCAACTGGCTGGACCGGGTCAAGGCGCTGCCGGGCAAGGGCTGGGCGCGCATGGTCGAACGCCATGGCGAGGAAGCGGCACGGCTGCGCGAAGGCATCGCCGCCATCGCCGAAGAGGTGCGGCTGCCGATCGGCGAGTTCCGCCGGATCGTCTCGACGGTCCAGAAGGGCGAGAAGGAAGCCAGCCGGGCCAAGAAGGAGATGGTCGAGGCCAACCTCCGCCTCGTGATCTCGATCGCCAAAAAATACACCAACCGCGGCCTGCAGTTCCTGGATCTGATCCAGGAGGGCAACATCGGCCTGATGAAGGCGGTCGACAAGTTCGAGTACCGGCGCGGCTATAAATTCTCGACCTACGCCACTTGGTGGATCCGTCAGGCGATCACCCGCTCGATCGCCGATCAGGCGCGGACGATCCGCATCCCCGTGCACATGATCGAGACCATCAACAAGCTGGTGCGCACCAGCCGCCAGATGCTCCACGAGATCGGCCGCGAGCCGACCCCCGAGGAACTGGCCGAACGGCTGCTGATGCCGCTGGAAAAAGTGCGCAAGGTGCTCAAGATCGCCAAGGAGCCGATCAGCCTCGAGACTCCTATCGGCGACGAGGAGGACAGCCATCTCGGCGATTTCATCGAGGACAAGAACGCGGTGCTGCCGCTGGATGCCGCGATCCAGGCCAATCTCCGCGAGACCACGACCCGGGTGCTGGCCAGCCTGACCCCGCGCGAAGAGCGGGTGCTGCGCATGCGCTTCGGCATCGGCATGAACACCGACCACACCCTCGAAGAGGTCGGCCAGCAATTTTCGGTCACCCGCGAGCGCATCCGCCAGATCGAAGCCAAGGCGCTGCGCAAGCTCAAGCATCCGAGCCGCTCACGCAAGCTGCGCAGTTTCCTCGACACCTGAGGCAACCGGCGCGGCCGGGCGGGGCCGGTGATGGACTCTCCAGAAACGCGAAACGCGGCTGCAGTTGCAGCCGCGTCCGGATACCGGCGCTCCGATGGTGGTATCCGCTTTTCAGCCGTATACCGGTCGTCCGACGCGCGGGATATCAGTCGCGCTGGGCCTTGAGCACCGCACTGGCGACGGCCGAGGCTCCGAGGCCGAGGGTCACGGCGCCCGTGCGAACCACCGGACGAAATGACGAGGTGCGCTTGCTGTTCCGTTCCCTGACGAAACTATCGGCCCAGATGATGACGGAGACGGTGTTCATGGCTGACTCTTCCTTTCGGTAGCTGGCAAACCCGGCAGCACCACTCTCTAGACGTCTCCCCACGAACCCTTTTTTGGCCTGCGTTAGATTATTTCAATGCGCCGGCCTCTTGCGAAATAAGATGCCTCACCCTCGGCGCCTTTGTGCAACGCAACATTTGCATGGCCCCATTTCGTTAATGGGGGGGCTCAAGCTGGCCACTGTCACCCGGGCGCCGCAGTCCCGGCTCCGTCTCACAGCGGAGTTGAGCCTATCTGCCGCTTCCGGTAGCCTGACCGGATGAACACGCGCGTGAGCAGCCCAGGAGCGTCCGGCAATGGCGAATGATCTGTTGGTTTTCGACAACGACATGCTGCTGGGCATCCAGTCCCTCGACGACCAACACAAGGAATTCTATCTGATCTACAACACCCTGGTAATGGATATTGCAACGCGCGGCCGGGAGCCGGTCGACCTCGGACCGGTGGTCCGCGATCTTTACGCCTATTTCATCAACCATTTTCAGCTCGAAGAGCTGATCATGCGCCATATCGACTATCCCTTCTTGCGCGAGCACAAAAAGGCCCACCGGGACATGTTCGCCAGCCTCGACGACCTGACGATCCGCCTCTCCCAGCGCGCGATCACCCTCGAAGAGGTGCTGCTGACCCTGCGAGCCACCGCCTGCGTCCATTTCCGCGACGTCGACCATGGCATCGGCATCCATTACCGGGTCTGGCTGCGCAGCCACCCCGAGGGTGCGCCGATGGGCAGCTGGGGCGGCTGATTCCTCGGGGCCTTCGCGTCCTCCGGCGCCAGATCATGATCTCTTGGTCAATTGCTGCACCCGGCCATCACACCGCAGTTTGACGCGCAGGTGGTGTAATTGGCTTCGCACGGCAGGCTGTCGTCGTGTCCGGTTTCGCAATCGGTGCGCAATATCTGGCAATCGTAGCGGCATTGGCTTTGCGCCGCGGCGTCGCAGGAGTCGGGGACGACCACGCTGTCGTCCTCGGCCACGCGGACGGGACACCGGGCCGGCAGGCATTGTTTTGCCGGCGGTTGCGCGGCCGTGAGGGCTGTCAGCCGGGTAAAGGCCGGCATGGTCGAGGCCGGGGCCGCGCCCGGAGCGATCAGCAGACTGGCCAGGATAGCCGCCAGGACGCGGGTCTTGATCATCGATGCCTCCGACGGGACAGGGGGTTACTGAGCGATCCGAACCTTGCTGATCTGGCCGCCGATCGAGCTGAACACGGCGGCAAGATCGCTCGACTGGGCCTCGAAATAGCGCCCGGGCGGGGTGGCGCAGTAGGACAGCAGGTCCCGGCTGGTCTGCGAGGAGACTTCAAGCGCGACGGTGAAAATGGTGATCCCCTGCGCCTTCATGTTGTCGCACACCGCCTGCAGCCGGCTGTTGAGCCGGGCCACCGCGGTCGACTGGCTGGTGGTGCCGAGCCTGCCGTCGGACAGGGTGCCGTAAGCGCCGAAGGTCTGGAAGGTGTTGTCGCCATCGGTCATCAGGACGACGTACTTCTTGAAAAGGGTGCTGTCGTAGGGCGAGGCTTGGGTGAAGGGAGCGCCGGGCGAAATCGTGTACCAGGCCCAGGCCATGCCGACGTTGATGTGAGTCGAGCCGCTGGGCGACAGCGCATCGATCGCGGCGTCCAGGGGTGCCCGCTGATTGGTCAGCGGCGTGATCGGCGTGCTGACGCAGCCGACGTTCGGTCCCTGGCTGCTGGTGATGGTGTAGCTGGTCCGCCCGTATCGGGTCGTCTTCCATAGATTGCTGCTGCCCGACGGCCAATAATAGGGCGCCCACTTGCCGCCGGTGATCGCGAAAGCGTCTTCCTGGTCATAGGGGCTGGCCGGGGCCTCGATGCAGCCGCCCCAGCCGAGGGCGTTGCCATGGCTGTCCTTGCCCCAATCGTAGGTCGAGGGCGCCGGTGAGACGAAGCCGGTGTTGGCCGAACCGATGTTGACGGTATCCGTGAAAGGAACGATGCCGACAAAAGCGGCGGTCGCCGAGGATTGGCCATTGAAGATGGTGGCGACCATTTCATGGGCCGCGGCCTTCAACTCGGTCATCTTGTTGTGATCGGCCATCGACCCGGTGGTGTCGAGCGCGAGGACCAGTTCGACTCCCGAGGTGTTCTTGTTGACGACACTGGTCACCGTCAGGGTGATCGAGGGCACCAGCATCGCCATCAGAGACATCGGAACCACCGCCGAGACGGTCGCGGTAACGATATTGTTGTTGATCACCATCGTCGGGCCGGTCGCGGCGGCGACGGCCGAGTGGCTGTAATTGGCGGCGAAGGTCTTGGCGAGGCGGGCGTTGAGCGTGGCGGTGGCGGTATCGGACGAGGCCGCCACCGCCAGGGTGGCGGCGTCGAGCGCGCGGGAGAGGTCGGAGCGGACGAAATAGGCCTGACCGAGATCGACGGCGAAACCGGCGGCGAGGATCATCGGCACCGCGGCCAGGGCGAAGATGACCGCGATCACGCCGCGGCGATCGGACGCCAGCCGGAAAATCAGAGGCGGGGAGGTCATCGCATCGCCCTTTCGCAGGGATATTCGGTAAGAGACGGCGGTCACAGCGACCAGTCGCAGGCGGTGCCGAACGGGATTTTCGGCACCAGCCTCGGGCTCATCATCGCGACCTCCGAGATCACCAGCGTCGGCCCGCTCGGACCCGTGGGCTGATAGCTGTAGTCGACCCCGGCGATGATCACGCTTTCCCCCGCCGACCGCTGTCCGGCCGCCTTGGCCAAAAGGGTGCTGTCGGGGGTCAGCGGCGTGCCGGCGTCGCTGCGCCAGTCGATCAGCGGCGCCCCGCTGATGGCATTGAACGAGACGCTGGCGGCGTAATAGGCGAAACCGGCCGGCCGGGTCTTGGCCGCGGCGATGATCAGAGAGGCGGCGGTGTAGGCGTCGGCAAGGTCGGCAGCCCCGACCGTCCGGCAGCGGCTGACCAGATCCGCGACTTGCCAGGCCGCAGTCTCGTCGCTGAGCCGGGTCTGAATCGTGCCGGCGAACTGGATCGTCCCCAGCATCAGGGTGATCATCACCGGCAGGATCAGGGCAAACTCGATGGCGGTCACGCCCCTGCGATCGCGAAGGGCCGAGAGCCACGGCGGATCAGAACGGCTCATTGCGGAACACCAGGTTTGAGGTGACGATCGACGCCCCGCTCGACATCGCGGAGAAGAGCGAGGGCAGCGCGAACGGGTACCAGTTGCCGACCTGCACCACGACGACCTGATTGCCGCTGCCGGTCTGGAAGTTCTGGTTGGTGGCCGTGCCGCTGCTGTCGAAGAGCGGCGCGAAGTGGTCGGGAACGGCGTTGAAGGAGCTGTAGGCGGTGACATTGACCGACAGCTTCGATGCGTCGATCAGCCCATAGGTATTCTGGGAGATGGTGCTGAGAAACCGGGGCTTGCCCGAGGCGTTGATCTGGCCGGTCGAGATCAGACGGGATGCCGTCTTCACCGCGTCCTGAAGAATCGCCTGCTGGCCGATATAGCTGCCGGCCTCGAACACTCCGACCAGCACCATAATGAAGGGCAGCAGAAGAAACGCGGTTTCGATCGCCGCGGTGCCGCGGCGGTTTCTTCTGACAACACGGTCGATGAGGGCTGGGATCACCATGGCGGGCACTCGGATGGCTGAGACCCATACGATAGCCCGGCGGCATCGCCCCTTCAGTGACCGCAGTCACTCCCGGGACAAATCCGCGACCACGGCGAGGATCGGCGGCGGCGACGGCAGGCCGAGGCGCGAATGCCGATTGGCCCGAGGCGCCACTGCGGGTAGACTGAGGCCAGGATAAGGCGGGCAGGAAGGGAAAAACGAAGGTGCGGTCACTGAGGAGCTACCTCATCGCGTTTGTCCTGGTGGTGGTGCTGCCGAGCCTGTCGTTCGGCGTGGTCGCCAGTTGGGAACTGTCGGTCTGGTTGCATCGCGATGCCGAGGAGGATGCCCGGCTGCTGGTCCATGGCGCCGCCGAAACCATGGCCGCGCATCTCCGCGAGCAGATCATGGCCCTCACGGTGCTGGCCCGGGTGCCGCTGCTGGTTTCGACGCCGGAAGCCTTCTATCAGGTGGCCGAAGACTACCAGCGCCGCTCCGGCTACCATGTGATGCTGGCCGACACCGAGGGGCACAAGCTCTTTTCCACCCGCAAGCCGTTCGGCACCCCCCTGCCCCCGCGCACCGCGATGGACTCGGTGAAGACGGCGATCCGGACCGCGAACCCCAACGTCTCGGATGTCTTCTTCAGCCGTTTGGCCGCGGCCCCGGTGGTCAGCATCGACATCCCGCTGTCGACGCCCGAGGGCGGGCGCATCGTCTCGCTGTCCGCCGACCTCGCGCAGATTGCGAAGCCGATGCGTCAGGTCGAGGTTCCCGAGGGCTGGCTGGTCGCGCTGATCGACGGCCAGGGGCAGGTTATCCACCGCAGCGTCGATCCCGACACCTGGGTCGGCCGCCGGGTCCAGCCCGAGGTGCTGACCGCGGTCCAGCAGGCCGCCGCCGTCGGCACCGGCCACCTCGACCACCCCAATCCCGGCGGCCTGATGGTCCACACCATCTTCGAGCGGGTTCCCGGGACCGGCTGGACGGCGCTGATCGATCTGCCCCAGGAGATTCTTTCCCAGCCGCTGCGGCAGCCGCTGATCTTCCTGACCGCGGCAATGCTGGTGACCCTGGCGCTGACGGCGTTGCTGGCGGTCCTGATGGGGCGGCCGCTCCATCGCGCCGCCCGCCGCCTGACCGCCGCCGCCGAGGCGCTGGGCCGGGGCGAGGTGCCGCAACCGACCGCGCTGCTGCTGGAGTTCGAGCAGGTCTCGCGGGAGCTGATCAACGCCTCCGAGGTCATTCACAGCAAGCAGGCCAAGCTGGCCGAGGCGCGGCTGGCCGCCGAGCAGGCCAACGAGGCCAAGACCCGCTTCCTCGGCTCGGTCAGCCACGATCTGCGCCAGCCGCTGATGGCCCAGCGCCTGCTCCAGCAGGTGGCGGCGAGCCATGCGACCACGCCGGCCCAGATCAAGGTCTGCGAGCAGATGGAAGCCGCGCTGGCCGCCACCGAGACCATGCTGACCCGCCTGATGGACTTCGCCGCCCTCGAAACCGGCAACGTCGCGGTGCGGCGGGAGGTGTTCCGGCTCGATCGGCTGATCCAAACCATCGTCGAGGAAAACGACGACATCGCCGCCGACAAGGGTCTGGCCATCGGCCTCAGAGCCTTGCCCTGCTGGACCGAGAGCGACCCGGTGCTGCTCGGACGGGTGGTGCGCAATCTGGTGGCCAACGCCGTGCGCTACACCGTGCGCGGCGGCTTGCTGGTCGGCATCCGGCGGCGTGGCCCGCTGCTGCGCGTCGAAGTCTGGGACACCGGCAAAGGCATTCCCGCTGACCGGCAACAGGCAATCTTCGAGGAATTCCGTCAGCTCGACAACCCTGAGCGCAACCGGACCAAGGGTCAGGGGCTGGGCCTGGCCATCGTCGCCAAGACCGTGGACCTGCTCGGCCACCGCCTCACGATGCGCTCGGTGGCCGGACGCGGCTCGGTGTTCGCGGTCGAGGTGCCGGCGGCCGGACCGGCGGCCAAGGCCGAAGTGGCGGCCGACATCCTGGCGGCGGTGCCAGCCTCGGACATTCTGCTGGTCGAGGACGACGAGGTTCAGGCCTCGGCGCTGGCGGACATTCTCCACGATCTCGGCCACCGCGTCGCCGTTGCCCACGACGCAGCCGCCGCCCTCGCCGTCCAGCCGCAAGCGCTGGACCTGATCATCACCGACTACCGCTTGCCCGGCGAGGTCACCGGCGTCGACCTCGTCACCCGGCTTCGCGGCAATGCCCGGCGCCGCGTGCCCGCGGTGATCATCACCGGCGACACCCAGCAAACGATTGCCGCCGAAGCGGCGATGATCGAGTGCGAGATTCTGCACAAACCCTGTTCACCCCAGGCGCTGCTGCGCGCCATCGCCCGGGCGCTGGCGCCCGCCTGATCGCGCCGCCGGCCGGGCATTGCCCGTGGCTATGATGTAGGCAACCGGCCTCGGCGCGCACGGAAATGTCTGGCGCCGCCGGCCGCTCTGAAATGTTCGGCCGATCCGGACGTTCCCTGCGCAACAAGGAAAATCGTGGAGAAACCTTACAAGAATTGCCGACAAATTTGAGCCGTTCCTGCCACACGAATCGACAGATCGTCATTAATAAATCTTTAACTATCAATGCGTTGCTGGATTGCATTATTGACTTTGGTTTAGTGGTCGTCTATCCTTGACCCATGGTTCCTAGAGGTGATTGACGCCATGGGCACGTATCGCCAGCTGCTCAGTACAGAGATGACACGGTATCAGGAGCACTTGCTGCGCCTGGACAGTGATTCGCGCTACGCCCGTTTCTCCGCCGTGACATCGGACCCCGTGATCCGGCGTTACTGTGAAGACATCGACTGGCGCACCACCAAGATCATCGGCTTCTTCAAGGATGGCGTGCTGCGCGGCGCGGCGGAAATCCGTTACGATCAGCGGCCGCTGCCCGATCAGGCCGAACTGGCCTTCAGCGTCGAGAAGGAATGTCAGAGCAGCCGGATCGGCACCAGCCTGATGGTTCGGGCGCTGCTGCATCTGCGCAACCGGGCGGTAACCAAGGCGCATATCGTCTGCCTGCTCAGCAACAGACGGATGCAGAAGCTGGCGTTACGCTACCGGGCCGATTTCAAGGCTTATCGCGGCGATGTCTTCTTGACGATCGATGTCCCTTACGGCGACATTTCCAGCCTCACCGCCGAACTGGTCGACGGCTACCTGGGTTGGATGAATGCTGGTATCGATATCGTCCTCGGCTCGAGCGGGTCGATCCTGCCCTTGGAGCGGTTGCTTCATCCCGAACTCAGCGTCGCGGCCCCGCCGCCCCCGCCGGTACCACCCCGGAGCTGAGCGCGGACCGGCCTTTGGGGGTGCGCATCTGCGGATGCTGACCCGCATCTGCTGGCTGCTGCTGGTGCTGCTGGGGGCCGGCTTCGCCCCCGCTGTCGCTCCCGGCATCGCCTCTGCCCAGGAAGTCACCGAGGACGCATACGCCGCCCAGGTGTCGGGCTGGCGCCGCATCCTCGACAAGGCGGCCTCGTCGCTGCTGCGCACCAACCTCTCGGAGGCCGATTACGAGGCGCTGCACAAGGCGCTGGGGCAGGTCTTCGATCAGGCGCGGAAGGCCAGTGCCGAAGCGGCCGAGATCGTCGCCACCAACCAGCATTTGGCCGAGGCGCTGGGCAAGCCGCCGGCCGAGGACGCACCGCCCGAGGCGCCGGCGGTGGCCGCCGAGCGCAAGCGCCTCAGCGATCTCGTCGTCCGCATCGACGGCCGGATGCGTCAGGCGGACCTGCTGGCCACCCGGGCCGACATCCTGCTGCGCACCGCCAACGAACGCCGGATCAACCAGTTCGCCCAGACGCTGTTCCTGCGCGGCGTCTCGCCGATCGCGCCCGAGACCTTTCAGCAGTTGCCGGCCGAAATCCAGTTCGTGCGCGACCGGCTCTCGGACGGCGTTGCCGCCAGCCTCAAGGCCGGGGTACCCGGCCACGACCACGCCATCCAGTTCGGCGTGCTGGCGCTGCTGGCGCTGCTCGCCGGTTGGCTGACCCGCCGCCACTTGGTGCTCCGCTACGGCCAGCGTCAGGATCTGGCCGCCCCCGCCTTCCGCCAGCGGGTTTCGGCGGCGACGGTCGAGGCGCTGGGCGGAGCCTTGGTCCCGGCCCTGCTCATCCTCGCCGCCGCGTTCGTGCTGCTGGGCGCGCTCGGCGCCATTTACGAAGCGGGGGCGTTGCGGGCGGCGATCCGCTCCGTGGCCGGCGGGCTGGTGTTCTTCTGTCTCGCCGTCGGCTTCGGGCGGGCGCTGCTGGCGCCCCGGCGCCCGGTCTGGCGGCTGATCGGCGTCGACGACCGCACCGCGCGCGGCCTGTCGCTCCGGCTGTTTCTGTGTGCCGCGGCGCTGGCCGGCGCCGAGACCGTGCTCGCCTTTCTCGAGTCCGCGCTGGTGGCACCGGAACTCCACGCCGTGGCCAGCTTCGGCGCCAAGCTGCTGGGCGCGCTGGTCCTGCTGGCGGTGCTGATTCCCGACCCGGTGTGGTCGGGCCGCACCGGCACCGACAGTCCGCAGCCGCGGCCGTCACTGGCGCCGCGGCTGCGGACGCTGGCGGCACTGCTGGCGGTGGCGGTGGTGGTGCTGTCGCTGCTGCGGTTGCACAATCTCGGGCTCTACATCGCCGAGATGATGCTGGCCGGCACCGGAGTCGCCGGCCTGCTGCTGCTGCTGCGCGGCATCGGCCATGAGTTGGTGGCACTGCTGGCCTGTCATCCCGCCGAACGGCTGGCGCGGCTGCGGCGGACGCTGTTGCCGGCCGAGCGCGACATCCAGATTTTCCTCTGGGTCGCCGCCGGCCTGATCGATCTGACGCTGATGGTTCTTGGGCTGGCGCTGCTGCTGCCGATCAGCGGCATCGCCTGGACCGAGCTGGTGTCGTGGTCCAGTGTGATTCTGCGTGGCGTCCGGATCGGCGAGGTCACGCTGTCCCCGGCCGACATCGCCTCGGCGGCGGTGCTGGTGATCGGGATCATGGCCGCGACCCGCTTCCTCCAGCGCACGCTCGACGACAGGGTGCTGGAACATCTGCCGATCGACCGCGGCGTCCGCCACTCGATTCGCACCGGCATCGGTTATATCGGGGCGCTGGTGGCGATCGTCGGCGGCATCGGCACCCTCGGCCTCAGCCTGTCCAATCTGGCGCTGATCGCCGGCGCCCTCTCGGTCGGCATCGGCTTCGGCCTCCAGGCCATCGTCTCCAACTTCGTCGCCGGCCTGATCCTGCTGGTCGAGCGGCCGATCAAGGTCGGCGACTGGATCGTGATCGGCGAGTTCGAGGGCGTGGTCAAACGCATCTCGGTGCGCGCCACCGAGATTCAGACCTTCCAGTTCGCCTCGGTGATCATTCCCAACTCCGAACTGATCTCGAAGGCGGTCAAGAACTGGACCTACAAGGACAAGGTCGGACGGATCGACATTCCGCTCGGCGTCGCCTATGGCTGCGACACCGAGCGGGTGCGGGCGATTCTGATCGAGTGCGCCCGCTCGGTGCCGCGGGTTTCGGCCGACCCGCCGCCGCGGGTGGAATTCCGTGCCTTCGGTCCCGGCTACCTCGCCCTGGAGCTGCGGTGCTTCGTCGCCGAGGTCAACACCTACCACACCATCGCCACCGAACTACGGTTCGCCATCCTGACCGCGTTCCGCGCCGCCGGCATCGAGATGCCGACCGCCAAACTGCCGGTGGACCACGAGGACTGATCGGGGGCAACGCGCGCGCCGCCCCCTTGCTGGGGCTTGCGGCGCGGACGCAACCCGGTCATACCTTGAGTGCGGCTGCGGGCGGGAGCGGATGCGGCATGGTGGCGTACACGATCAGGCAGACCAGAGCGTTCACCGTACTCTATCTCTCGGGGCGGCTGACCCACGAGGACCACCGCACCTTCGCCGAGATCGTCTCCCAGATCGCCGCCGGCGGCGACCGCCACGTGATTCTCGACGTCGGCAGCCTCACCCACATCGATTCCTCGGGCTTCGGCATGCTGGTGGTGGCCAACGAAATGGCCTGCCGGAACGGCGGCGAATTTCGTATCCGACACGCCTCCGCCCCGTTCAAGGAACTGGCCGAGCGCACCCACGCCAGCCAGATCATGAAGATTGCGTGAGCGGGCGTTCGAGCCAGCCGGGCACCGGCAGGCCCTTTTCCCGCAGAAACGCCGGGTTGAACAGCTTCGACTGATAGCGGGTGCCGGAGTCGCAGAGGATGGTGACCACGGTGTGACCGGGGCCGAGGCTGCGCGCCAGCTTGATCGCGCCGACGACATTGATGCCGCTGGAGCCGCCCAGTACCAGCCCCTCCTCTTTCACGAGCCGGAACACCTCGGTGACCGCCTCGACGTCGGTGATCTGCTGCGCGCCATCGATCGGCGCCCCTTCGAGGTTGCCGGTGATCCGGCCCTGGCCGATGCCCTCGGTGATCGAGCTGCCCTCGGCCTTGAGGGTGCCAAAACGGTAGTAATGGTAGAGTGCAGCCCCGAGCGGATCCGAGAGCACGATGCGGATCGCCGGATTGCGCTCCTTCAGCGCCAGCCCGATTCCGGCCAGCGTGCCGCCGGTACCGACGGCGCAGGTGAAACCGTCAATGCGGCCGCCGGTCTGCTGCCAGATTTCCGGCCCGGTGGTACGATAATGGCCGTCGCGGTTGGCGGTGTTGTCGAACTGGTTGGCCCAGACGGCGCCGAAGGTCTCGGTCCGCGCCAGTTCCTCGGCGAGCCGGCCCGAATAGCGGACGTAATTGCCGGGATCGCTGTAGGGCAACGCCGGCACCAGAATCAACTCGGCGCCGCAGAGCCGCAGCAGGTCCTTCTTTTCCTGGCTCTGGGTTTCGGGCATCACGATCACGGTGCGATAGCCGCGGGCGTTGGCTACCAGCGCCAGACCGATGCCGGTGTTGCCGGCGGTGCCCTCGACGATCACGCCGCCCGGGCGCAACCGGCCGCTCCGCTCGGCGTCCTCGATGATCGCCAGCGCCGCCCGGTCCTTGACCGAACCGCCGGGATTGAGAAACTCGGCCTTGCCGAGGATTTCACACCCCGTGATGGCCGAGGGACCGGCAAGCCGGATCAGCGGCGTGTTGCCGATGGCACCGACCAACCCATTGCACACTTCGGACACGCTGGCCTCCGGTTTCCACACGTCGTTTTCCGGATACCAGATATAAACCCCGGCACAATTCTGGACAAGCCCCCTATTTTACAGTTTTTATTGCGTCTATCAGAAAGAAGCCCTCGGGAGTCTTGGCCACCGTGAAGGCGACGGTGTCGCCGGCCTTGACCCGGTTGAGGTCGACCGCCGGGGCGGTGCCGAACGCCATCGTCATCGCCGGCCAGCCCAGCGCCGGAATCGGGCCGTGGCTGAGGGTGATGACAGACTTGGCGGCGTCAACGGCGGTGACGGTGCCGGTGGCCGGGGCCGACTGGGCGAAGGCCAGCGCCGGCAGCGCCAGCACGAGCGAGAGACCAAGGGCGGACAAGCGGGGGAACGACATGGCAGGACTCCGGTTTCAGGGGACGGACGGTGGAGGCGGGGTCGGCGGCAGCCCGATCTCCTTGATCAGGGTATAGAGCGCCGGAATCACGATCAGGGTCAGAATCGTCGAGGACACCATGCCGCCGATCATCGGCAGGGCGATGCGCTGCATGACCTCGGCACCGGTGCCGCTGGTCCAGAGGATCGGCAGCAGCCCGGCCATGATCGCACACACCGTCATCATCTTGGGCCGCACCCGTTCGACCGCCCCCGCCATCACGGCGCCATAGAGCGCGGCGCGGCTGAGCGTGCCGTCCCGGGCCCGCCGCTCCCGAAGCGCCTGATCGAGATAGATCAGCATCACGACCCCGGTCTCGGCCGCGACTCCGGCCAGGGCGATGAAGCCGACCATCACCGCGACACTGAGATTGAACTGATACCACCACAGCAGCCAGACGCCGCCGATCAGTGAAAACGGTACCGAGAGCATCACGATCAGGGTTTCGGTGATCCGCTGAAAATTGAGGTAGAGCAGCAGGAAGATCAGGCTGATGGTCACCGGCACCACGATCTTGAGCTTCTCCTTGGCCCGCTCCATGTATTCGAACTGGCCGCTCCACTGCACGACGGTGCCCGGCGGCAGCCTGACCTGCTCGCGCACCGCCCGGCGCGCCTCCTCGACAAAGCCGCCGAGGTCGCGGTCGTGGAGATCGACGAAGATGTAAACCGAGAGCAGCGCGTTTTCGGTGCGGATGGTTGCCGGCCCCTGCGACAGGCTGACCCGGGCCAGTTGCCCCAGCGGCACCGGCGTGCCGTCCATGGTGTGGACCAGCACCTGACGGGCGATGGCGTCGGGGTCGCTTCTCAGTGCCCGCGGATAGCGGACATTGACGCCGAAACGCTCGCGACCCTCGACGGTGGTGGTGACGGTCTCGCCGCCGAGCGCGGTCAGAATCACCTCCTGCAGCGCGCCGATGGTCAGGCCATAGCGGGCCAGCTGGTCGCGATCGGGATCGATGTTGAGGTAATAGCCGCCGAGGGTGCGTTCGGCATAGGCGCTGGTGGCGCCTGGCACGGCCTTGACCACCCGTTCGATCTCACGCGCCACCCCGTCCATCTGATCCAGGCTGGTGCCGAAAACCTTGATCCCGACCGGGGTGCGGATGCCGGTGCTCAGCATGTCGATGCGGGCGCGGAGCGGCATCGTCCAGGCGTTGCTGATCCCCGGCATCTGCAGCGCCTGATCCATCTCGGCGACCAGCCGGTCGATGGTCAGGCCTGGCCGCCATTCGGACTCGGGCTTGAGATTGATCACGGTCTCAAACATCTCGGTCGGTGCCGGGTCCGTGGCGGTGGCGGCGCGCCCGGCCTTGCCGAACACCGACTGCACCTCGGGAAAGCTCTTGATGATCCGGTCCTGGGTCTGGAGCAACTCGCCGGCCTTGGTGATCGAGAGGCCGGGCAGCGTCGTCGGCATATAGAGCAGCGTGCCCTCGTTGAGCGTGGGCATGAACTCGGAGCCGAGTTGCAGCGCCGGCCAGGCCGAACCGGCAAAGGTAAGCAGCGCCAGCCCGATGGTCAGGAGCTTGTGGCGCAGCACCCAGGCGATCACCGGGCGGTAGAGCCAGATCATCAGCCGGTTGAGCGGGTTGCGGCCCTCGGCCATGATCCGGCCGCGGACAAAGAGGCCCATCAGCACCGGCACCAGCGTAATCGAGAGCACGGCGGCCCCGGCCATGGCAAAGGTCTTGGTGAAGGCCAGCGGCTTGAAGAGGCGGCCCTCCTGGGCCTCCAGCGTGAACACGGGCAAAAACGAGACAGTGATGATCAGCAGGCCGAAAAAAAGGCTGGGTCCAACCTCGATCGCGGCCTCCAGCAGCGCCTGATGGCGGCTCATCCCGGCCGGCCGCCGCTCCAGATGCTTGTGGGCGTTCTCGATCATCACGATCGCGGCATCGACCATGGCGCCGACCGCGATGGCGATGCCGCCGAGACTCATAATGTTGGAGGTCTGCCCCAGAGCCTGCATGATGATGATCGCGATCAGCACCCCGACCGGCAGCATCAGGATCGCCACCAGGGCGCTGCGGACATGCATCAGAAAGACGACGCAGACCAGAGCGACGATCAGACTTTCCTCAAGGAGGGTGTGCCTGAGGGTGTCGACGGCGCGCAGGATGAGGTCGGAGCGGTCGTAAACCGCCCGGATCTCGACCCCCTGAGGCAGGCTTGGCGCCAGTTCGGCCAGCTTGTCCTTGACGTTGCGGATCACCGCCAGCGCGTTCTCGCCGAAGCGCTGGAGCGCAATACCCGACACCACCTCGCCCTCGCCGTCGAGTTCGGCCAGACCGCGCCGTTCGTCGGGTCCGAGTTCGACCCGGGCGACATCGCGCAGCAGCACCGGCGAGCCGCGCTCGACCTTCAGCACCACCTGCTCGAGGTCCCCGACGCCGCGCAGATAGCCGCGGCCGCGGACGACGTATTCGGTCTCGGCCATCTCGACCACCCGGCCGCCGACATCGAGATTACTGGCCCGGATCGCCGCCGTGACCTTGTCGAGGGACAGACCGTACGCCTGGAGCTTCTGGGGTTCGACCACCACCTGATACTGCTGGACGAAACCGCCGACCCCGGCGATTTCGGCGACGCCGCCCGCCTTGGCCAGCTGAAAGCGCAGGAACCAGTCCTGAAGCGTACGGAGTTCGGCCAGCGTACGCTCCTGCGCCAGCACGACATACTGATAGACCCAGCCGACGCCGGTGGCGTCCGGACCCAGGCTCGGCGTCACCCCGGCAGGCAGGCGTCTGGCGGCGAAACTGAGATATTCCAGGACCCGCGAGCGCGCCCAATAGATGTCGGTGCCGTCCTCGAAGATGACATACACGAACGAGGCGCCAAAGAACGAAAAGCCACGCACCAGCTTCGAGCGCGGCACGCTGAGCATGGCGGTGGTCAGCGGATAGGTCACCTGATCCTCGACCACCTGGGGCGCCTGTCCCGGATAGTCGGTGTAGAGGATTACCTGTACGTCTGAGAGATCGGGCAAGGCGTCGAGGGCGCTGTGCTCGACCGCCAGCACCCCGGCCGCGATCACGGCGGCGGTGCCGAGCAGAACCAGGAAGACATGGTGCGCGGACCAGCGGATGACGGCGGCGATCATGGCGTGGTCCCGCTACTGGCCGGAAAAGCCGCCGAGGGCGGCGCGCAGGTTGCTTTCGGCGTCGATCAGGAAGTTGGCGCGCACCACCACCCGCTCGCCGCCGCCGATACCGCCCAGCACCTGGACGTAGCCGTCGGCGCGGGCGCCGAGCCGGACCGGGCGGGGCTCGTAGAGGCCCTCGCCGCGCTCGACCAGCACGACCTGCCGGCTGCCGCTGTCGAGCACCGCCGAGTCCGGCACCGCCAGCACCGGAGCCGCCGATACCGGGGCCGCCAGTTCCACGGTCGCCGACATCGCCGGCCTCAGCGTGCCCTCGGGATTGGGCAGGGTGATGTGGACCTTCACGGTGCGGTTTTCGGCGGTCATGGTCGGGTGGATCATGCTGACGACGCCGGTGAAGGCGCGCCCGGGAAAGGCGTTGAGCACGATCCGCACCGTCTGGCCGATGGTGACGAGGCCGACATCCTGTTCAAAGACATCGGCGAGCACCCAGACGTCGGAGAGATCGGCCAGCCGGTAGAGCATTTCGCCGGCGGTAAAGCGCATCCCTTTCACCGCCCGGCGCTCTGTGACCACGCCGGTCAGCGGCGAGCGGATGCTGACGGTGTGGCTGGCGCTGCCGCGCTTGCGCAGAGCCGCGATCTCGTCCTCGGGAACCTCGAGATTGCGCAGCTTGCGGAGCGCGCCCTCGGCCAGACCGGCCACGCCGCTGCGCGCCGCGACCAGGTATTCCTCCTGGGCCAGCACCAGCACCGGACTGTAGACCTGCATCAGCGACTGGCCCCGGGTCACCGGCTGCCCGGTGGTGTGGACGGCCAGGGTCTCGATCCAGGCATCGAAACGGGGCGCGACCACCGCCTCGTTCTGCTCGATCGGCTGTACCGTCCCCAACGCCCGCACCGTACGCGCCAGCGGGCGTTCCATCACCGTCTCGGTGCGTACACCCAGCTTCTGAACCTTGTCGGCGCTGACCCGGACCGTCCCGGCGACCGGGCCGGAGGCGCCGGCCGCTGGCCCGGCCGCCGGCTCCTCGGCATAGACCGGGACGTAATCCATGCCCATGCCGTCCTTTTTCGGCACTGGCGAGGTGTCGGGCAGGCCCATCGGATTGCTGTAGTAGAGCAGCTTGCGCGGAGGGGAGATGTCGGCGGCGGCGGCCGGCGGGACCGGCGCCAGCAGCGCGAGCAGCACCAGCAGGGCGATCGGGGGACGCATCATCACAAATCTCCGCCGATCAGCCGTTCGATCTCGGCGAGCCGCACCTGCTGCTCGAGTTGAAGCCTCAGCTGATCGAGCTGGATGGTGCGCAGCCGCCGCCCGGCCTCGAGCACGGCGGGAAACTCGCCCTGGCCCAGTTCATAGGCCTTGGCCGCCGAGCGCAGCACACTGTTGGCCTGGGGCACGAGGCCGCTGCGCAGTATCTTTTCGCGCTCCAGCGCCGCCCGCAGGCGATAGACCGCCTCGGTCAGATCGGACTCCAGCTGCCGCTCGGCCTGGGTCAGCCGCGAGCGCGCCGCCGAGGCCATGGCGGTGGCTTCGGCCTGCTGGGCCCGCCGCAGGCCCCATTGCAACGGAATGTTCAGCTCGATCAGCGCTTCATAACTGTCGACACCGCTGCTCTTCTGCACCACCCCGACGCCGACCCCGAGGTCGGGATACCAGGAGCGGTCGGCCAGATCCCGCCCGCGGTCGGCGGCGTCGATCCTGGCCTGCTGGGTTTGCAACCCGGGATTGGCCACCCGCGCCCGCTCCAGCAGCGCCGCCGGCTCCAGCCTGGCCGCGGGCGGCAGCGGCCGCAGCCGGGGCGTGGTGCTCAGCGGCGCCCCGGCCGGGCGGTTGAGCAGGGCGTTGAGCCGAACCTGCGCCAGTTGGCGCTCCAGGCCCATCCGCACCAGTTCGCCCTCCAGCTCCCGGCGCTCAAGATCGGCCTGGAGCGGCTCCATCTGGCTGCCCAGACTCTGGCCGTAGCGGGCCAGCGCCGACTGGCCGGTGCGGCCGACCAGCCCCCTGAGCGCACCCAGCTGCTCGATGGCCTTCAGCGCCTGATGGTATTCGGCGTAAACGATCTTGACCCGCGCCGCGAGATCGAGCGCCGCCGCCTGCCGCTGTCCCTGGGACTGGCGATGCTCGGCCAGCGCCTGCTCGCGTCTGAGTTCGCGCTTGCCGCCAAGGGGAATTTCCTGGGACAGCTCATAGCGCATGGTGCCGAAGCGGCTTATGCTGGGGGCGTAGCCGGGGCTGGCCCGCGGCCACTCGTCGTATTTCAGGGCGAATTTGGGATCGGGCAGCCGCCCCGCCGCCTCTGCCCGCGCCGCCGCCGCCTCGGCCTCCAGCGTCGCCGCCGCCAGTTCGGGGTTCATGCGGTGCACGACCTGGAGCAACTCCTCGAGTGAACTCCCGGGCGCCGGCCCGGCCGCGAGCGCCGGCCCGGCAAGGCCGAGACCGGCGACGACCGCGCCGAGAATGATCGCTGCCCTCCCTGAAACTCCCGCCATGGCCGGCTCCCGTTGGTGATGACGCCCCGAGCGCCGGTTTTGGCCCAGCGATGTCACCCAAGTTTGACGCGCCGCCGCCAAGCCATGACAAAGTGTGACAGGATTTCAAACCCCGGCCGCTTCCTGCTATCCTCGCCGCCATGGAGCGCGCACCGCATATTCTGGTCGTTGACGATCACCGGGAGATTCGCGATCTCCTGGCGCGCTTTCTCGGCGCCCAGGGATTCCGGGTCAGCGGTGCCGTCGACGGCCGGGCGATGCGCCGGCAGCTGGAGGAGTCGCGGGTCGACCTGATCGTGCTCGACCGCATGCTGCCCGGCGAGGACGGCCTCACCCTCTGCCGGCAACTGCGTGCCGCCTCGGCGATCCCGATCATCATGCTGACCGCGATCGGCGACCCGGTCGACCGCACCATCGGCCTCGAGGTCGGCGCCGACGATTATGTCACCAAGCCCTTCGACGCCCACGAGCTGCTGGCCCGCATCCGCGCCGTGCTGCGCCGGGTCCAGGGCCTACCCGAACCGCCACCGGCCGCCGGGGCCGTGCTCTGCTTCGCCGGCTGGCGCTTCCACACCGACCGCCGGGAGCTGGAAAGCGCCGACGGCGTGATCGAGCCGCTCAGCACCGGCGAATACGGCCTGCTGATGGCCTTCATCGCCCATCCGCGCCGGGTGCTGAGCCGCGACCAGCTGATCGATTTCGCCCGCGGCGGCGCCACCGCGATCACCGACCGCAGCATCGACACCCAGGTGATGCGCCTGCGGCGCAAGATCGAGCCCGACCCCAAGACCCCGAGCCTGATCAAGACCATCTGGGGCGGCGGCTACGTCTTCACCCCCGAGATCGCGAGGGAATCCTGACCCCCCTGGCCGCCCTCGCCCGCCTCGTGCCGCGCAGCCTGTCCGGACGCACGATCCTGACCCTGGTGATCGGCCTCACCGCCTCGCACCTGCTGAGCATGGGCGTTTACCATCGGGATGCCCATGGCGGAATTTCGGCGCTGGTGATGGCGGTGCCGGTGCTGGTGCTGTCGCTCTGGGTGGTGCGGCGGCTGACCCGGCCGCTTTCGGAGATCGCCGCCGCCGCCGAGCGCTTCGGCCGCGATGTCGGGGCGCCGCCGCTGCCCGAAACCGGGCCGGACGAGGTGCGGATGGTCGCCCGCGCTTTCAACGCCATGCAGCGCCAGTTGCGCAGCTTCGTGGAGGACCGCACCCGGATGCTGGCCGCGATTTCCCACGATCTGCGCACGCCGATCACGCTGCTGCGCCTGCGCACCGAGTTCATCGCCGACCCCGAGGAACAGGCGCGGATGCGCGCCACCCTCGATGAAATGGAGGCGATGATCGCCGCCACCCTCTCCTTCGCCCGCGAGGATGCCGCCCGCGAGGCGCGCCAGACCGTGGATCTGGTCGGCCTGCTCTCGAGCATCTGTTATGATATGGCCGATGCTGGCCTGCCGGTGTCGTTCGAGCCCGAGCCCGCCGGCCGCCGGCCGTTCGAATGCCGACGGAGCGCCCTCAAGCGCGCCCTGACCAACCTGATCGACAATGCGGTCACATATGGCCACGCCGCCCGCATCGCGCTGACCGCCGGCGGCGCCAGCCTGATCGTGACCATCGACGACGACGGCCCGGGCATCCCCGAGGCCGAACAGGAGGCGGTGTTCTCGCCCTTCTACCGGCTGGAGCCCTCGCGCAACAGCGCCACCGGCGGCGTCGGCCTCGGCCTCAGCGTCGTGCGCACGGTGATCCAGGCCCATGGCGGCACGATCGGCTTCACCAACCGCCCCGAAGGCGGCCTGACGGCGACGGTGACCCTGCCACTGCCGACGCCCTGACCGGCCTTACGAGGGCGGGGCTTCGAGGCCGGACTGGCGGAGCTGACCGGCCAGTTCCGCCTTGAGCCGGGCTAGGCCGTCCTCGGTGAAGGCTTCGGCCCGGGCGACCAGAACATCCTGGGTGTTCGAGGCCCGCAACAGCCACCAGCCGTCGGCGGTGCTGACACGAACGCCATCAATGGCGTTGACGGTGGCGCCCTCGGCCTCCAGCCGGGCCCTGACCTCGCCGATCACCGCGAATTTGCGCTCCTCGCTGACCTGGAAGCGCAGTTCGGGCGTGTTGATCACTGCCGGCAGATCGTCGCGGAGGGCGGCCAGCGACCGGCCGGCCTCGGAAACCAGCGACAGCAGCCGCACGGCGCAATAAAGGGCGTCGTCGAAGCCATACCATGTGTCGGCAAAAAAGATATGGCCACTCATCTCGCCGGCCAGCGGCGACCCGGTCTCGGCCATCTTGGCCTTGATCAGGGAATGGCCGGTCTTGTACATCAGCGGCGTGCCGCCGAGCCGGGCGACCTCGTCAAAGAGGGTCTGGCTGGCCTTGACGTCGGCGATGATCGTGCCGCCGGGATGGCTTTTCAGCACCACCGCCGCATAGAGCGCCAGCAGCTGATCGCCCCAGACGATGCGGCCGGTGTGATCGATCGCGCCGATGCGATCGCCGTCGCCGTCGAAGCCGACCCCGAGATCGCAGCCGTGCTCGGCAACCGCCCGCTGCAGAGCGACCAGATTCTCCGGCACCGTCGGATCGGGGTGATGGTTGGGGAAGGTGCCGTCGATGGTGTCGAAGAGCAGGATGTGCTCGCCGGGCAAAACCGCCGTCAGCCGGCGCATGATCTCGGCCGTGGCGCCGTTGCCGGCGTCCCAGGCCACCTTCAGTGGCCGCTGCCCTCTGTAATCACGAGCCAGACGCTCGACATACGGGGCGCGAAGATCAATGTCGGCGGCGCTGCCGGTGCCGTTGACATAATCGGCGGCGGCGGCCAGCGCGCCGAGAAACTGAATGTCCCGACCAAAAAACGGCCGCCGGCCCAGCACCATCTTGATGCCGTTGTAATTCGGCGGGTTGTGGGAGCCGGTGATCATCACCCCGCCATCGGCGCAGCGCTCGCGGGCGGCATAGTACAGCATCGGTGTTGGACCGAGGCCGATACGCTCGACCGCCAGACCGCAGGCAACCAACCCCTCGACCACCGCCGCTTCCAGGGCCGGCGAACTCAGCCGCCCGTCATACCCGACACACACCAGACTGCCGCCGGCTCGTGCCACCACCGTCCCAAAGGCGCGGCCGATGGCATAGAGATCGGCTGCGGTCAACGTCTCGCCGACCACCCCCCGGATGTCGTACTCGCGCAGCACGGTGGGATGGAAGCGATGCGGCAGGCTGGTCACTGATCGGCCTCCTCGGCCGGGCTGTGACTCCTGCGCGGCCGCCCGATCGAGGAATAGCTGAAGCCGGCGCCGATGACCTCGTCGGGGTTGTAGACGTTACGCAGGTCAACCACGACATGCCCCTTCATCACCGCCCGCATCCGCCCGAAATCGAGGGCGCGGAACTCGTTCCACTCGGTCAGCACGGTCGCGGCATCGGCCCCGGCCAGGGCGTCATAGGCATCGTGGCACCACTCGATGCCGGGCAGCAGTTTCCTGGCCTCCTCCATGCCTTCGGGATCGTAGGCGCGGATGCGCGCCCCGGCGGCCTGGAGCGCGGGCAGGATATCGAGGGCGGGCGCGTCCCGCATATCGTCGGTATTGGGCTTGAAGGTCACGCCAAGCACGCCGACGGTCTTGCCGGCGACCGAACCGCCGCAGGCCGCGATGATCCGTTCGGCCATCTGCTTCTTGCGCCGGTCGTTGACCTCGACCACGGTCTCGACAATGCGGGCCGGCGCCCCGGCCTTGCGCGCGGTCTGGACCAGCGCCATGGTGTCCTTGGGAAAGCACGAGCCGCCATAGCCGGGACCGGCGTGGAGAAACTTCTTGCCGATGCGACCATCGAGACCGATGCCGCGGGCGACGTCATGAACGTCGGCGCCGACCCGCTCACAGAGGTCGGCAATCTCGTTGATAAAGGTGATCTTGGTCGCAAGAAAGGCATTGGCGGCGTACTTGGTCAGCTCCGAGGTCTCGACCGAGGTCATCACGATCGGCGTCTCGATCAGGTAGAGCGGCCGGTAGAGGCGGCGCATGATTTCGCGCGCCCGCTCGGACTCGGCACCGATCACCACCCGGTCCGGACGCATGAAGTCGCCGATCGCCGACCCCTCGCGGAGAAACTCGGGGTTGGAGGCGATGTCGAAATCGGCGTCGGGGCGGGTGCGACGGACGATCGCCTCGACCTCGCGGCCGGTGCCCACCGGCACCGTCGATTTGGTCACAACCACGGTGTAGCCGTCGAGCCCGCGCGCCAGTTCCTCGGCGACGCCATAGACATAGCGGAGGTCGGCCGAGCCGTCTTCGGGACGGGTCGGTGTGCCGACCGCGATGAAAACCGCATCAGCCCCCGCGACCGCCGAAGGCAGATCGGTGGTGAACGATAAACGGCCGGCATGAACGTTCTTCAGCACCAACTCGTCGAGGCCCGGCTCGTAGATCGGCATCTTGCCGTCCTTCAGCCGCGCGATCTTTTCGGCATCCTTGTCGACACACACGGTGGTGACGCCAAATTCGGAGAAACAGGCGCCGGATACCAATCCGACGTACCCGGTTCCGATCATTGCGATGCGCATTTTTCCCCCTTGCCAGAGCGACCCCGGTTACGCCCCCACGCCCACAGCCCGTCCCCGCTCACACCGGGGTCAGGATGCGTATTTCCTCAACAGCTCGCGTACCTTGTCGGCCATGTCGGGACGAGTCAAGGCGTGCGCGATGGTGGCTTCGAGGAAGCCGACCTTGCCGCCGCAATCATAGCGGATGCCCTCAAAGCGCAAACCGTGAAACGGCTGCCGGCCGATCAGCTTGGCCATCGAGTCCGTCAGCTGAATCTCGCCGCCGGCGCCGCGCTCGCGCAGCGAGAGGATCTCCATCACCTCGGGCTGCAGGATGTAGCGGCCGATGATCGACAGCGTCGACGGCGCCTCCTCGGGCTTGGGCTTTTCAACCATGCCATCGACCACCACCAGCCGGCCGTCGTCATGCCCGACCTTGAGGATACCATAGCGGTTGGTGTGTTCGCGCGGCACGTCCTCAACCGCAACGATATTGCCGCCGACCTCCTGATAGGCCTCGACCATCTGCCTGAGGCAGGGCTTTTGCGACAGCACATAGTCGTCGGGCAGGATGATCGCGAAGGGGTCGCTGCCGATCACCGCCCGCGCGCACCACACGGCATGGCCGAGTCCCAGCGGCTGCTGCTGGCGGGTGTAAAAGAGCTTGCCCGGCGAAATCTCGGTCTCGCGCACCGCGGCCAGCCCCTCCTTGTTGCCGCGCGCCTCAAGAAAGCCGTTGAGTTCGTTGTCGGCGTCGAAATGATCTTCGATCGCGCGCTTGCCGCCACCGGTGACGAAGACAAACTCCTCGATCCCGGCCTCGCGTGCCTCGTCGACCGCATGCTGGAGCAACGGCTTGTCGACCAGCGGCAGCATTTCTTTCGGAATCGCCTTGGTCGCCGGCAGGAAGCGGGTGCCGAGTCCCGCGACCGGGAACACCGCCTTGCGTACAGGTTTTCTCATGAAGCTCTCTTCAGGATGAGGCATGATGGGGCGAAGCGGAGCGGAACCGGCGCTGAGGTCCAGGAGGAGGGCTGAAGCCATCGGTTTATTGCCACAGGGGGCAGCCCCGACGCAACCCCTGCCACAAGAACAGTCAGGGCCGCGGCTTATTCCCGTCAGGACTTCAACAGCAGGTCCCGGGCCTGATTGAGCTTGGCCGCAAGCCAGGTCGAGCCGCCATGGTCGGGATGCACCCTGGCCATCAGCCGGCGATGAGCTTCGCGAACCGCCTCGGAGCCGGCGCCGGCCTCAAGACCAAGAACCGACAGCGCTTCGTCCCGGGTCATCGGCCCGGCCTGAGCGGCCGCGCCTGGACCGCCGGCGGCCTCGGCACGCTGACGCCAGCCCGGCCCCCAGCTGCGCTCAAGCCAGGTTTCCAGCACCGGCAGCCCCTCCGGGTCGTCGCGCCGGCAATCCTGGCGCAAATCGGTCAGGTCCTCGTCGCCCAGTTGGTCGAGCCGCCGCCCGGCAAAGCGTCCCGCCCGGACCTCACCGCTCAGCCGGCCGCTGTCGTGCTCCAGGGTCATGCGCAGGAGCCGGGTCTCCAGGCAGGAGCTTCGGCCGGGCGCCGGGCTCCCGGCGCGGGCGCCGCCAAGCCAGCGTCGCCCGCTCCGGCGCAGCGCCAGCGGCAGCGCGACCAGCGCCAGCGGCACGAGCACCCCCTCGCGCCCCGAGAGGATCAGCAGCAGCGTCGCGACCACCGCCGCCGCCGCGCCGGTCCAGCGCAAAATCCGCGCCAGCTCCCGCGGCTCGAGGCTGAGAAATCCACGGGCCAGCAGCACCGCAACCACCACCAGCGCCGCTCCGAACAGGACTGCCGGCACCCCGCCCTCCTTGTCGCCCTGGTTACGGCTTCAGTCTTTGTCCTGCGGCTTCGCCAGGCGATCGGTCAGCACCCTTGCGGCACCACCGCGGGCCTGACCGAAATCGGCCAGCGCCGCCAGCCCCCCGGCAGCATAGACCGCCACCGCCGACAAGAGATCGCGCAATTGCCGGGCGCTGGCACCATCAAAGGGACAATAGGCGCCGCCGGTGAGTTTCGCCACCTGCTCGAAGGCCAGCCGGGCCTGGAGATCCGGCCCTTCGTGAAAACAGAACGCCGGCACCCCGAGCAGTCCCAACTGGCCGGCCAGATCACCGAGCCGGTCGATCTCCTCCTCGCAGGCATCACCGACGCACACCAGCGCACCGACCTTGCCGCGCCGGGTCTCGGTGGCGGCATGGCCGAGCACCCGGCACCATTGGGTATGTCCGGCCAGACACTCGACCCCGGCCATGCGCCGGCCCAGGTCAGTGGCATCGGCCAGCCAGGGGCTGGCCTTGCACTCCCCATAGCCGCGAAAATAGACCAGCTGGATGTCGAGCCCGCCCAGCGCAGCCGTCACCTCGAACATCTCGCGCTGGAGCTGGCGGGCGCGGTCCCAGGTCGGCTGGCGGCTGGCGGTGGCATCGATCGCGAACATCAGACGCCCGCGGCCGCCCGCAACCGCCTGCGGCGCCGGCGCCGCCGCGACCCGGCGCAAAAAGGCATCGATTTCGGCCTGGGAGGCCCCGCCGGCGGATACCGTCTTGCCGGTCCCGGTCATATCGCCCGCCCCGCTCAGGCGCGCTTCAGACCCTCGGTCGGCGGCTCATGCGGCGACGCGAGGTGCCGCTCCAACTGGAGCGAAAGCTGATCGATCCGCCCCATGACCCGGAAATGGTTGGCGCTGGTAACCCGGCGCAGCTCCTCCTGCCCCGACTGCAAGACCGCGATGTCCTCACGAAGTGCCTTCTGCCCGGACTGCAGAGACGCAACGTCCATCTGCACGGATGAGACGTCCTTCTGAAGGGATGAGACATCCTTCTGAAGGGACGAGACATCATTCTGAAGGGATGAGACATCCTTCTGAAGGGACGAAACATCTTTCTGAAGGGCATTGACGTCGGTGCGGAGGCCAGCCACCTCGTGGCGCAGCTCGTCCTGCCCCGACTGGAGGGTCGACAATCCTGTCAGCACCTGGGTCAACAGCCCCTTGAGTTCGGCATCCATGATGCATTCCCTCCTGCCCGTTTGCCAGTATAGCGCACATCGCCGACGGTGTCGAGCTGAACGGCCCCGGCCAATCAGCCGCGGCGGAACAGGAACTCGCGCCCGAGTTTGACCCGGCGAACGCCATCATACTCGATGATATCGGCGGTGGCGTAGGTTTCGCCCCAGTGTTCAGGCAGATAGGAACCGGTGCCGACGATGTCGATGGGCGCCGCGGCTTCCGCCATCACCCGGCACTTGGCAGGGCCAAACCCGCTGGAGGCGACGATCCTGACCCCCGGGAAGCCCGCCTGATCGAGGGCGTCGCGAAGGTGGTAGATCGCCGCCGCCGAAACGCCGGCCCCGATCAGGTAGCGCAGCTGGGTCTCGTCGCGGTAGCCGCGGACCGCTTCCGGGGCGTGGCGCTCCAGCACCGCGTACGAGGCCGAGGGGTCGAGCCCTTCGACGAAGCGGCTGCCGGCGGTATCCAGGCGTACGGCCAGCCGCCCCGAAGCCGCCAGCCCGGGAAAGCGCCGGGCGTAGGCGATGCTGTCGGTGACCTCCTTGCCAAAATAATCGACCAGAACCGTGAGCGGGATGTCGGGAAAGGTCTCGTGGAACATCTCGGCCGCACGTACAGTCGAGCCGGCATAGCCGATCAGGGCATGGGGCATGGTGCCCCGGCCGGGCTCGGGGCCGAAATAACCGGCGGTGGCATCGGTGGCGTTACCGATGAAGCCGACGGCGCCGACCTTGCGCCTAGCCCGTTCCGAGCCCACCGAGCAGGCGTACGCCATGATCTCGGCCATCTCGGTCCCGGCGCAGTGGCGGGCGTCCATGGCCAGGAATGCCACCTTGGGCAGGTCGGAACACATGGTGTAGGCATTGTACGCGGCGACGCAGGCCGGCCCCAGCTTCATCAGCAGAATGGTTTCCAGCTCGGCGAGGTGAAAGAGCGAGCCGGTGTAGTAGAAGATCGGCTCACCCGCCCCGACCCACTTGCCCTCGGGGTAGCGGAGATCGACCCCGACCTCGATGCCGCGCTCCCGGGCCACGGCCTGCAGCCAGTCGACGGCCAGCCGCGGCGCCGAGAGCACCGGCCGGCGCATGAACACCGCGTATGTCACGATGCAGTCGCCGAAGCGGCCGACCGCAGCCTTTGTGCGTTTGAAGTAGACATCGGTCCAGTCGGCGATAGCCTCGCCGGCCGGCCGATTGCCGCCGGGCAGTACGCGGCTGCTGTCCATGACGCCCCTCCTTATGGGTTTCGCCGCCTTACCCGGCGGCGGCACGCCGCTTCTTCTCGGCCCGCAACTCTTCGGCGATCAGGAACGCCAGCTCCAGTGACTGCCTGGCGTTGAGGCGGGGATCGCAGGCGGTATCATAGCATTCGGCCAGATCCAGGTCGGTGAGGTTCTCGGCGCCGCCGATGCACTCGGTGACATTGCGCCCGGTCATCTCGAAATGGACGCCGCCCGCCGGCACGCCCTCGGCCCGGCAGACCGCGAAAAAGCCCTTGAGTTCGGCGCTGATGGCGTCGAACGGCCTAGTCTTGTAGTCGTTCCTGGTCTTGACCGTGTTGCCGTGCATCGGATCGCTGATCCAGACCACGCTACGCCCCGCCGCCTTGACCGCCCGAACCAGGGGCGCCAGTTTGGCCTCGACCTTCTCGGCCCCCATGCGCGCGATCAGCACCAGCCGCCCGGGCTCGTTATCGGGGTTGAGGATGTCGGTCAGCCGCAGCAGATCGTCAATACTGAGGGTCGGCCCACACTTGACGCCGACCGGATTGGGCACGCCGCGCAGATATTCGACATGAGCGCCGTCGGGCTGGCGGGTGCGGTCGCCGATCCACAGCATGTGCGCCGAGGTGCCGACCCAGGGATGTTCGTCCGACGTGCTGTCGCGCCGGGTCAGCGCCTCCTCGTATTCCAGCAGCAATGCCTCGTGGGAGGTGAAGAACTCGACCTCGCGGATCTGTGGCGTGGTCTCGGCGGTGATGCCGCAGGCGGCCATGAATTCCAGCGCCTGGGTCAGATTGCCGGCCATGGCCTGGAACTTCTCTCCGGCCGGACTCTTGGCCACGAAATCCAGCGTCCATTTGTGCACGCGATGGAGGTCGGCATAACCACCCTGGGCGAAGGCGCGCAAAAGATTGAGCGTGGCTGCGGCCTGGTAATAGGCCTGGATCATCCGGTCGGGATCGGGGATGCGGTCCTTGGAAGTGAAGGCACCGCCATTGATCATGTCGCCGCGATAGGAGGGCAGCGTCACGCCGCCGATGGTCTCGCTATCGCTGGAGCGCGGCTTGGCGAACTGGCCGGCCATGCGGCCGATGCGGATGACGGGCACGCCACAGCCGTATGTCAGAACCGTCGCCATCTGGAGCAGGACGCGGAAGGTGTCGCGGATGGTGTTGGTCTCGAACTCGGTGAAGCTCTCGGCGCAATCGCCGCCCTGAAGCACGAAGGCCTCGCCACCCGCCGCCCGGGCCAGCAACTCCTTCAGGCGCCGCGCCTCACCCGCGAACACCAGCGGCGGCAGGCGGCCGAGCTGGCCGGTGACCGCGCCCAGCTTCCCGGCATCCGGATAGGTGGGAACCTGACAGATCGGCTTTGCGCGCCAGCTATCGGGACTCCAATGCTCGACCATGACCATCTCTCTCTGCGCCGGCATGCGACCCCGGCATTCGTTCCCGGCCCGCCCCGGCTCGGGCTGGCCCCCAGGGAAAACACGAAAACGCAGGCTATAAACGCTTATCGCCCGAGATGCCAGTCCGTTAATCTCCGTCGGGCGCCGCGCGGCGGCCGGCCCGCGAGGGGCGGGAATCGCCCCGGACGGCTGAAATCGCCTCAAACCCCCGGTTTTTCGGACGTACCCCCGGGGATTTTCCCCGCTTACCCGGTGATTTTGCCGACCAGGGGCCAAATTGCCCCGAAAAAAGCCGGGGATGATTCCCATTTCCAGTCGACGTACGCGCGTTTTCACCCGACATACTGGCCCTCCCGCGCCAATAAGGTGGGGATTTCGCCCCTGGTTTCCGCCTGTCAGTGTTCGCAGGGGCCGCGGCCCCCGCCAGATGCCATAGTGTCTCCCAGCTCGTGGACCCCTGGCCCAAGGGAGGATCACCCCATGGTCTTCTGGCTCGCCCGAACCGCTCCGCTCGTGCTGTCACTTATCCGGCTGCTCGACCGCGGTCTCGCTCCGCTCGCCGATCTCATGATCCGGCTGGCGTTGTTTGTGATCTTCTTTCAAGCCGGCCTCGCCAAGCTGGCGGACTGGCCGGGCACGCTGGCGTTGTTCCAGTCCACCTATCCGCTGCCGTTGCTCACTCCGGCGGTGGCGGCGGTGATCGCCACCGGCGACGAGCTGGTGGCCTCGGTGCTGGTGCTGGTCGGGCTTGGCACCCGGTTGGCGGCGCTGCCGCTGCTGGCCCAGGCCCTGGTGATCCAGTACGCCCTCGGGCCGGCCTATCACACCGCCGAGCATCAGTTCTGGATTCTGGCTCTGCTGATGCTGATTGCGCGCGGTCCGGGTCGGATTTCGCTCGATCACGCAATCCGCCATCGCCTGATGACGCCCGAGCCCGTATAAGAGGGGCATGCACCTGCCCTCCTTTCTTGCGGTCTATCGCGACCGACGGATGCTGACCATCCTGCTGCTGGGATTTTCCAGCGGCCTGCCCCTGGCCCTGACCGGCGCCACGCTGACGGTCTGGCTGACCGAGGCGCGGCTGCCGATGGCCGTGATCGGCCTCTTTCTGCTCGCCCGCCTGCCCTACAGCCTGAAATTTCTCTGGGCGCCACTGATCGACCGCGCGCGCCTGCCCTGGCTGACCCGGCGTTTTGGCCGGCGGCGCGGTTGGGCCTTGCTGACCCAGGCGGCGCTGATGGCGGCGCTGGTCGCGCTTTCCGGCTGCGATCCCGCCGCAGCGCCCTGGGCAATGGCCGCGATGGCGCTGCTGGTCGCCTTCGCCTCGGCCAGCCAGGATGTCGTGGTCGATGCCTACCGGGTCGAATCCCTCGATCAGACCCAGTTCGGCGCCGGCGCCGCGACCTATGTCCTCGGCTACCGGTTGGGCATGCTGATCTCGGGCGCGGGCGCGCTCTACCTCGCCAGCGTCCTCAGCTGGCCCGAGGTGTACGTGGTGATGGCGGCGGCAGTGATGGTCGGCGTGGCCACCATTCTGCTCTCGCCCGAACCCGGCGGTGCCGCCGCCGCCGCCCTGCTGGCCCGCGAGCACGCCGAGGCGACAGCGCTTGCCCTCCGCCGGGGCCTGACCGGCCGGCGGGCGCGGATCGCGGCGTGGTTTTATGGCGCGGTGGTGGCGCCTTTGCGCGACTTCATGCGCCATCCGGCGTGGCTGGCCATCCTGTTCTTCATCACCCTTTTCAAGCTGGGAGAGGTGTTTGCGGCCGGAATGGTCAATCCGTTCTATCTGGAGCTTGGCTTCACCAAGATCGAAATCGCCAGCGTCACCAAGCTGTTCGGCCTCGGCGCCACCATCATCGGCGGACTGGTCGGCGGGGCGATGGTGGCCCGCTTCGGCATCAATCGCGGACTTCTTGTTACCGGAACGCTGCAGATGGTCTCGAACCTCGCGTACGTGGCGCTGGCGTACGCCGGGCACGATGTCGGGATGCTGATGGCCTCGGTGGCGGCCGAAAACATCTGCGCCGGCATGGCCACCGCCGCCTTCGTCGCGTACCTCTCCAGCCTGTGCTCGGTAGCGTACACTGCGACCCAGTACGCCCTGCTGACCTCTCTCACCGGCATCGGCCGCGATCTCTTTGCCGCCGGCAGCGGTCTGGCCGCCGAGCGCCTCGGCTGGATTCCGTTCTTCTTGCTCGCGACCCTGCTGTGCCTGCCCGGGCTTATCCTGCTGCTGTGGCTGGCGGCCTATCCGCCCCGCCCGGCGGCGGTGGCGGAAAGTGCAGAGTGAAGATCGAGCCCCGACCGACCGTACTCTCGATCGTTAACCGGCCACCGTGCAGTTCCATCAGGCCCTTGACCAGCGACAGGCCGAGACCGCTGCCCTTGCGGCTGGCGTCGAAGCGGTTGTCGGCCTGCTCGAACGGCCGCATCAGCCGGGTGATGGTCTCGTGGCAGATGCCGGGCCCGGTGTCGGAGACGGCCAGCATGATGCCGCCATCGGCGCCGCTGCGCGCGGTCACGGTGACGAGACCGCCATCGGGAGTGAACTTGAGGGCATTCGAGAGCAGGTTGATCACCATCTGCCTCGCGGCGCGGGCATCGGCAAAAAGCTGAAGCGCCGGCGGCGCCTCGAAGATCAGCGTCAGGCCCCGCTCCGCGGCGCGGACGGCAATCAAGCCTTCGAGATGCTCGAACAGCGACGGGACCCCGACCCACTCGGGATCGATCTCCATCTTGCCGGCTTCGATCTTGGCGATATCGAGGATATCGTTGATCAGCGACAGCATGTGCTCGCCGCTTTCGTGAATGTGGCCGGCGTAATCGACATAGCGCCGGTTGCCCAGCGGCCCGAGCATCTCGCTTTTCAGAATTTCGGAAAAGCCGAGGATGCCGGTGAGCGGGGCCCGCAACTCATGGCTCATCGAGGCCAGGAAACGCGACTTGGCCTCCGAGGCCAGTTCGCTGGCATCGAGCAGCTTCACCAGCGCCGCTTCGGCATGGCTGCGGTAATGGATCAGCAGCGCGATCAGCCACAGCGAGCCGATCGCGAGCAACCGGTTGGCGAAAAAGACCGGCATCTCCTCTCTGGCCGGCAGGGGAAAAAAGCAGCCGACCACCACCAGCACCGAGGCCACCGCGGCATAGGAAAAGGAGAGTTGGCGATGACGAACCAGAAAGGTCAGAAAAATCACGCCGTCATAGACGAAGCCCACCGAGACATTGTCGGCGGTGGTCCCGAGATCGAGGCAGAAGATGGCAAAGGTCAGAATCGTACAAAGGACGATCACCGCCCCGTCATGCTCACGACCCTGACTGATCAGCCACGCCTTCATCCTGCACCCACCGCCAGCCTGCCTTCCGGCACCTGCCGTCAATGGCTGGTGTCGTTAGCGGCACCGCCCCCGGCCCTGACGATGAAATCGTCGCTCTCCTGGATGTCCTGCTCCAGCGACCGGCGCACCTCCATGAAGATGTCGCGCAGCGACACGATCGCGATCACCAGGCCGTCCTCGACCACCGGCACGTGGCGATAACTGTTCTTTTGCATCAGATTGAGCGCTTCGAGCACCGGCGTCTCGGGGACCATGGTCTTGGGATTGCGGGTCATGATGTCGGCGAGGCTGGTGTTCAAGGGATCCCGGCCGATGGCCACCACCCGGAAATTGATATCCCGTTCGGTGACGATGCCGAGCAGGCGGTCGCCATCCTGAACCACCACCGCGCCGACCTGGCACTCCAGCATCTTGCGCGCGGCCAGCGCCGCCGTCGCCTGCGCCGGCAGGGAAACCAGCTTGGCCGCACAGATCAGGTCCGAAAGCGTCTTGCGGTGGGGCATGCGCTGGCTCCTTGGGTTGCATCCGGGCCGGCCGGATCGGATCACCCTCTTTGTAACCGATGTCGCCCGCCATGCCACCTGACAAATTCGCAAACGCGCGTGTATGCTCGGCGCGATCAACGCTCAGGGATCAGGAGTTTCCCCATGCCGACCTTGCTCTCGATCCTGGTGTCGACCTACAACTGGCCCCAGGCCCTGGCCGTGGTGCTGGAGTCGCTGCGGCGCCAGACCGACCACCATTTCGAGGTCGTGGTCGCCGATGACGGCTCGGGAGCGGAAACCGCGGCCTTGATCCGGCGCTTTCAGGCCGATTTCCCGGTTCCGCTCAAGCATGCCTGGCAGACCGACCAGGGCTACCGGCTGGCGGCGAGCCGTAACCGCGCCCTTGAACAGACCAGCGGCGACTATCTCGTGATCATGGACGGCGACTGCTTCGTGCTGCCCGACTTCGTCGCCGTGCACCGCCAACTGGCCGAACCGGGCTGGTTCGTTTCCGGCAAGCGCTCCTATCTGCGGTCCGGCCTGTCCCGGCGCATCCTCGACGGTGTCACGCCCTTCGGCCTGACCAGCCGCCCGGTCTGGCTGGGCCGCTCCCTTTGCAACCAGTGCACCCGGCCGGCCGAGTTCATCCGGTTCGGCGACGGTGCCTGGCGGAAGAAGCAGCCGGCGGCGTGGCAGAAGGTGCAGACCTGCAACCTCGGGGTCTGGCGCTCCGACTGCCTGACCGTCAACGGCTTCGACGAGCGCTATGTCGGCCACGGCCTCGAGGATTCAGATTTCGTGCTGCGCCTGCTGCGCAGCGGCGCCCGACGCAAGCTCGGCAACCATGCCTCTCTGGTGCTCCATCTCAACCACGAGCGACGCGACCGCCCCCCGGAGTCGAAAAACGCCGAACTGTTTGCCGCCCTCGAAGCCGGCGTCGGCTTTCGCGCCGGGATCGGCCTCGATGAGAACGCCCCGGGGCACCAGGGCGGATAAACCTCGTCCCTCCGCGATCCGCGCTAATTGGCATCCAGATACGAGAGACTCGAATCGCACAGGCCGTTGCCGCCGAGCGAGGGCACGAACTTGGTCTCGGCGATCACCCGGCGGCCATCGGCGAAAACCAGACGGGTGCGGGTAAAGAGGGTCCTCACCCCCTCGCCCACCGCCGAATGCTCGGTTTCGCCGTCCCGGCCATAGCTCTCGGCCAACCGGCCGACCACACCGCGATGAAACGCGAGGCATTGCGCATCGGTGCCGGCCCGGGCACGGCCGATGCTCGATTTCAGGAACACGTCGTGCAGGCGGCCGGCGCGAAAGCTCATCAGCACGGTGTAACTCTCACCCTCGATGTCGACCGCCGTCCGGATGGCATCGCCATGGGCTTCGCCGGCGCTGCCGAGTTCGGCCAGCGCCGCCTCGGGACTCATGCCGAAGCGAAACTGCCGCCAACCCTCAGGAGAGGCCCCCCCGGCCGCCCACACCGACGACCCCGCCCCGGCCAGCACCATCAGGACGGCGACCCACCTCACGCCCATACGCCCCTCTCCCCGCATTCACGAAACCGTCATCCCTCTGTTCGGATATACACCGTTTCGCGCCGGTTTGGCACCCCGGCACACGGTTTCAGAGTCTTGGCGCCTTGTTTTCCCGGGCGGGCGGCCCATGCTTGCTAAAGGCCGAGTCCCCCGGTAGGACTTTTGGCCGCCACAGGCTAAGGAGACACTGTCATGGTGACGCGACTCATTGCGGCTTCAGCGCTCGTGCTGGTTCTGGCCCTGACGGCAGCACCGGTTCGGGCCGAAGGATGGGGCGACGCCCCGGGCAAGGCCATGATGGCAAAGGAGGCGATGCCTCCCGCCGGCACCGTCTCGGTGCACACGGCGATCGGGTTGCCCGAATTCCTGCCCGGCCTGGGCAAGCTGTTCGTCGATCCCAAAACCCTGCCGGTGGGGCCGTATCTGGCCTACGACCGCGAGGGCAAGCAACTCGTCAGCACCATCTACATGGTGCCACTGAAGACCTTCGACGGCCACCTCAGGCTCGATGGTCTCAAGACCTCGGGCCGCCCGGTTGACCATGTCGACATGTCCTTCAACCCCGGCCATCCCGGCGTCGCCGAGCCCCACTATCACATCGTGCTCTGGCACGTCAGCGGAGCGGCCGCCGCCGCGGTGAAATAGCCCCCCCGGAGCGGCGCGGCCACCGCGGTCAGAAATAGCCGTAGGAGGCCGCCCGTTCCCACCAGGGCCGGGCCTCGGCCGCGCTCCAGGCCGGGCCGTGGCCGCTGTAGAGCCGGGTTCTCGGCTCTAACTCCTTCAGCAACCGGGTGATCGAGCCGCTGAGGGTGCGGCCGTCGCCCCCCGGCAGATCGGTGCGCCCGACCCCCTGGTTGAAGAGGGTGTCGCCGGTGAAGGCGAAACCATCGAAGAGGTAGCAGACTCCGCCCGGGGTATGGCCGGGGGTGAACAGCACCCGCGCCCCGAAACCCTCGAAGTCCAGCAGCGGTTCGCCGGCGTAGTAGGTGATCGGTTCGGGACCGCGAATCCGCCGCTGCATCAGCGCCCCGGCCCAGTTGGCCACGCCGTCGATGATCGGCCGCTCCTCCTGGTGGGCGCGGCAGCCGATGCCGAGCGCGACCTGAATCTCGTGGGCGGCGCCGAGATGATCGGGATGGCCGTGGGTGAGCAGAATCTCGGTGGCGCCGCCGCCATTGGCCTCGATCGCGGTCAATATCTCCTCGGCATCACCGCCGGGATCGATCACCAGCTGATTGCCGGTCGGCAGGTGTTTGACGAGATAACAGTTCTCGTACCAGGGTGGAGCCACGACCACGGTGGTAATCGAGAACGCCCCCACCGTTTCGCTGTCATCACGCGCAACCATGCCGTTGCTCCTCAAAAGGCTGATCCGGACGCCGGGGTTATATATCGATGCGGATGCCGACTTCCATCACCTGTTCATCCGGAATCTTGAAATAATCGGCCGGGTGGGCGGCGTTGCGCGCCATGAAGGCGAACACGCACTCCTCGAATCCCTCCATCACCGGGTTGGCATCGCTGGGAACGATGCGCTCATGGCCGACGTAATAGGTCACCTTGTCGGGCTCGACGTCGAGCCGCCGCTCCACCATCACACAGCCGCGCAGCGCCACCGGCAGGTTGGGCGCCTGCATGAAACCATAGCGCGCCTGGACCCGCCAGAAGCCGTAACCGAGGCTCTGGATATCGAGCCGGTCCCGCGCCGGAATCCGCGGCTCCTCGGCGGTGCTGACCACCAGGATGATCAGCCGCTCGTGCAGCACGTGGTTGTGCTTGGCGTGATGGAGCAACGCCGGCGGCAGATCGCCCGAGGTCTTGGTCACGAAAACGCCGGTGCCGGCGATCCGGGTCAGGCCGCCGCCCTCGAGCCGGGCCAGAAAATCGGGCAGGCCTTCGGTCAGCAGGCGCAGGCGCCGGTCGACGATGTCGGAGCCCTTGGTCCAGACCCACATCAGCCAGAACACCGCGATGCCGGAAACCAGCGGCAGCCAGCCGCCTTCGGGCAGCTTGAGCAGGTTGGCGCTGAAGAAGGCGAGATCGACGGCCAGAAACAGGCCCGCCATCGGCCAGCGCAGCAGCCGCGGCCAGCGCCAGTTGCTGCGCATCGCCTCGTGCAGCAGCACGGTGGTGATCAGCATCGTCCCCGAGACCGCGACACCGTAGGCGGCGGCCAGATCATCGGAGGTCTTGAACAGCAGCGCCACCGCCAGGGTCAGCAGCATCACGCCCCAATTGATCAACGGCACATAAATCTGGCCATAGCCCTCGCCGGAGGTCTGGACGATCTTGAGCCGCGGCCACAACCCGAGTTGGACCGCCTGCCGGGTCATCGAAAATACCCCCGAGATCAGCGACTGCGAGGCGATCACCGTGGCCATGGTGGCCAAAGCCACCAGGGGCAGCACCAGGATGTCGGGAGCGAGGTGGTAGAAGGGATTCTCGATCTCGTGGGGATCGCGCAGCAGCAGCGCCGCCTGGCCGGCATAATTGATGATCAGCGCCGGCAGCACGAACGCGGTCCAGGCGACCCGGATCGGCACCCGCCCGACATGACCCATGTCGGCATAGAGCGCCTCGCCACCGGTCAGGGCCAGGAACACAGCACCAAAGACGAAGAACGGCGTCCAGCCGCCGGTGAGGAAGACGCCAAAGGCATATTCGGGGTCCAGCGCCACCAGCACCCCGGGGGTGTGGGCGATGCTGATTGCGCCGAGCAGCGCAATGACCAGGAACCACACCGCCATCACCGGGCCGAACAGCCGGCCGATGGTGGCGGTCCCCTTGGACTGGACCAGGAACAGCCCGACCAGAATCGCCACCGTCAGCGGCTTGACGTAGGGCACCAGCGCCGGCGCCACCACTTCCAACCCCTCGACGGCGCTCATCACCGAAATCGCGGGGGTGATCACGCCGTCGCCATAGAGCAGCGCCGCGCCGAAAATACCGAGAAAAATCAGCCCGCCGCGCCGGTTCCGCGCCGCGGCGCTCCAGGGATGGATCAGGGCCAGCAGAGCCAGGATGCCGCCTTCGCCGTGATTGTCGGCCCGCATCACGAACACGACATATTTGACCGACACGATCAGGAGCAGCGACCAGACGATCAGAGAAAAAATGCCCAGCACTTCGGCCGGCGCCGGCGCGCCGTTGCCGGACGCCGCGAGCACGGCGACCCGAAAGGCATAAAGCGGACTGGTGCCGATGTCGCCATAGACGATTCCGAGCGCCAGCAGACAAAGCGCGGGCATGGTGCGCCGCCCCACCGGTCTGGCATCGGACGCCGGATTGGCTACCTTGGTCACCGGAGCCATGGGTCGTCTCCTCGTGGCTATTCGCCCCGGAATACCGGTGGCCGCTTTTCGGCGAACGCCTGCAAGCCCTCGCGATAATCGCGACTTTCGCCGACCTGCCGGCGCAGATCCTGCAGGCGTTCGAACTGGGTCGGTGCCAGTGAATGAGCATCGGCCAGAATGCGCAAGGATTCTTTCATCGCCGCGATGGTCAAAGAGGCATTGGCGGCAATGGCGCGGGCCTGATCGAGGGCAAAGGCGGTGATCCGGTCGGCCGGCACGATGTGGTTGACGGCGCCGAGCTGATACAGCCGCTCCACCCCCAACGGCCGGGCGGTGAAGATCATTTCCTTCACCACCGCCTCCGGCAGCGCCGCCACCAGCGATTTGAGGCCGGTGACGTTGTAGGGCACGCCCAGCCGGGCCGGTGTGACGGCAAAGGTGACGTCGGGGGTGGCGTGGATCATGTCGCAGGCGAACACCACCTCGCACGCCCCGCCCCAGACCCCGCCCTCGACCAGGGCAATCACCGGCACCGGAAATTCCTGGAGCCGCCGGACCAGACTGCGCAACGGGTAGCTCCAGCCGAGCGGATCGCGGCGCGAGGTCGGCAACTCGTCGATGTCATGGCCGGCCGACCAGACCTTCGAGCCCGGCCGCGCCCGCAGCACCAGCGCCCGCACCGCCCGCGCCCGCAGCCGGTCGAGCGCCGCCTCCAGGTCCGCGATCAGGGCCTCGCTCAGCGCATTGCGCTTCTCGGGATGGTCGAGGGTGATGGTGCCGACCGCACCATCCTCTTCCACCGAAACCAAGGCCATGGCCACCGGTCCTCCGGGCTGAACATCATGAAGGCGCGTGGACCGGGTGCAGTCCTCAGGGGTAGCTGCACCGATCCGCCGTCACCTCGAGGAACGAGCGCGAGCCGGCCACCGCGGTGAAACGGTACTCGGTGCTGTCGACCACCACCGACTGATGCAGGGGCAGCACGCCGGTGATCAACTGTTCCTTGCCACCCTGAGGCGTGATGTGGAGAGTGACCGCCTGGGCGGGATCGTACCAGCCCTCGGCGTTGCCCGAGGTGTCGCGCACCGACATGCCCTCGCCGACCACGGTGATCGTGCCCGAGGCGAAGCTGACCGAGCGGTTGGGCGACTTGTAGAACTGGGTCGACGGCTGCAGGCGCTTGGTTTCCGGCGTCTGGCAGTTGCGCTTGTTCTGGGCGGCGCCGATCACGAAGGCCAGCCGGTCGGCCGAAATGCCGGCGCCGAGACGCTCGGACACCAGCTGGTCGAGCCGGGCGAGATCACCCTGGGGCACCTCGTTCTGGAGTCGCTGCTCCAACTCGGCGACCCGCGCCTCCGCGGTGTGAGTCGCTTCCTGCAACTGGGTGACGAACAGCTCGAGTTCGCCCTTCTGCCGGGAGAGCTGGCCGACCTCGTCGCGCAGACTGGCGTCGCGGTCCTTCACCTGCTCGACGCCCATCTGATAGGCAAAAACGCTGACGCCGAGGACAAACAGGACGAAGAGGACGAATTTGACGAATCCGGTCCAGACCCGTCGCCGGTATCGACGTTCGGAATCATAAAGGCCTAGTGTCATGTCGACGTTCCGATTCGGGTTCCGCCCAATCAACCATGGCGGTGGCATCAGCCGGCCCCGCGCGCGCGGCCCCTGAGGGCTTTGCGTCTGAACCGGCCGCCACCGGCTTAATGGCTAGCCACAAACTTACTGCAATGCAAGGCGAGATGCTATCTTCCCTCGATGGTACGTCAATCAACGGAGGCTCCGCTGAACCCCGGCAGATCACAACGGCCGGCGCTGCTGCTGGATCGCGACGGCGTCATTAATCTCGACCATGGCTATGTCGCCAGCCGCGACCGGTTCGAATTCACCCCCGGCATCTTCGCCCTGACCCGCCGGGCGGTCGATCTCGGCTATGCCGTCGCGGTGATCACCAATCAGGCCGGAATCGCCCGGGGCTATTACCCCGAGGCCCGGTTCCTGACGCTGAGCCGCTGGATGGCCGGCGAATTCGCCCGCGAGGGCGTCGACCTCGCCGGCATCTTCCACTGCCCCTATTATGAGCACGGCACGGTCGCCGCCTATCGCCGCGACAGTTTCTGGCGCAAGCCGGCGCCGGGGATGATCCTCGAAGCCGCGCGGAGCCTCGGCCTCGATCTGGCGCGCTCGATCTTCCTTGGCGATCAGGCCACCGACATGGCGGCGGCGGCGGCGGGGGTGGGCCTCCGGGTGCTGCTCGGAGACGGCAGCCCCGACTCCGCCGGCCACGCCACCCTGGCCATCCGGGATCTGGCGGCGCTGACCGGCCGGCTGGGACGGGCCTGACCGCCGGCCGGTTAATTGTCGGTCTTGTGGCTGCTGCCCGCCATCAGACCACCGGGGTTGATGCTCGGCGATGAGACTTCGCCGAGGTTCTTGAACGCCAGCCGGAAATAGAAGGTCTGGGACGGGCCGAGGCCGGTCTGGGAGGTGAAGTCGAGATTCACCGCCGTCTGGAAGACCAGACACTCGTCGGCGTAGGTCAAGAGTACGGCGGTGCTGCGCGGCCCGGGATTGGGCCGCAGCGCCTGGGCATGGGCCGCCGAGGCCGACCAGTGCCGGGTCAGTTGCGAGCGGGCGCCGAACGACAGATATTCCTCAGGGTGCACGAGGGTGAGTTTGTCGGTATCGGGAGCGTCGCGATCGAAATGATAACCGGTACTGGCGGTGAAGACCGGAACGCCGATCGAGGTGGTCAGGGTCTGGCGCCGGGGCAGCGCGCGCTCGCCGCGGGTATTGACGCGGTAATCGGCATAGAGCCATTTCGCCGGCGACAGATCGATATGGCCGACGATGTCGGAGCCGCGCTGGTCGAGGCCGGTCCCGACCCCGAACGGCTGGTCCGAACTGAGGCGGCGGTCCTGACCGACGAAAATGCCCGCCGCCCCCTCGTTGATGCCATAGACGCCGGCGCGCACACCATAGGTGACGCGCTGCCCGCCCTCCTGACGATCGTTGCCGACGAAGCGGTTGAAGCGAAACAGGCTGGTGTCGTCGAGTTGAACGTCCCGGCTGTCCTCATTGGGAAAGTTGCGCTTGTTGCTGAGCCGGGGGGCGACGGTCAGCGCCGCCATCGGTTCGATCACCTGCTGCGACTGTTCGCCGTTGCGGGCCAGCGGATAAGACAGCTTGACCTGCGCCTGGGGAAAAATCCGGTACGCCGCGCCGTTCCGCCGGCCGGTCACGTCCTCACCGTTCCTCAAATCCACGTGCCGGTAGTCGGAGAACTTCCAGAGGTCGGCCCGCGCCCGGGCGCTGACGGTGGCCACCAGCCCGGTGCCCGAAACGAACTCCCGCGACCAGCCCGGTTCCAGCGACGCCCGGACGGTCTCGGGACCATAGCCCCGGGCGACACCGACCAACCCGGTGTCGAGAGACCAGCGCCCGCCCAGCGTCGCGCCCGGCGCACCGAGCAGCGCGTAATGGGCCAGCGGCACCACCGGCGCGACCTGAGGGTTGCCGGTGCGCAGATCCTGGAACTGATAAGTGCGAAAAGTGGCGTAATCCCGGCCGAAGAAACCCTCGGCAAAGGCCTTGCTCGTCAGCAGGTTGTCGTGGTTGCCATAGAACTGGCGCAAGAAGGTCCGGTCGCTGGCGTAGTTGATGTCGGTGCCCGCGCGCCAGGACCGGTCGAGGTCAAACTCGCTGTGGACACGGGCGAACCCGCGCATGACCTGACGATGATGGCCGACGGTAGTGGTGTTGTCGTCGCCATAGATCAGACTGCCGGTGATACTGGCGCTGCCGCTCTCAAAGCGCTTGCGCACCTCCCCCCCCAGCATCGGATACTGCCTAGTGTAGGCGGTGGCCTCAATCGTGGCGTCGAGGTCGGGCTGAATGTCGAAATAGTAGCCCTGACGATAGAACTGGCCGAGATGGCGGTTGCCGCCGACAACCGGCACCAGGAGGCCGCTGCGCCGCTTGACCGACGGGTCCGGGTGGGAGAAGTACGGCATATAAAAGACCGGCTGTCCCAGCACCTCCATCACCGCGTCGGTATAGCGGACATCCTTGTCGACGGCGTCGTGGGCCATCTTGCGCGCCCGCATCTGCCAGACCGGCGGCACGTCGGGCCGGCCGGCGCACAGCGCGCAAGGAGAATAGACGACATGATTCATCCGGGTGTAGCGGCCATCGACCCGCTCTGCCTCGGTGCCGGCGATGCGGGTGTTGTCGGCCAGGATGATGCGCGCCTTGTTGATGAAGGCGTTGCGCAGGTCGTCGGTCAGTTCGGCATAATCGGTGAAGGTCACTTCGCCGTTGGCTTCAAACACCTTCACATTGCCCGTCGCGATGACGACCCTGCTTTTCTGATTGTAGGCGACGGTGTCGGCACGAACGGTACGGCCGCCTTGGGCCAACTCGACGTTACCGCGGGCGATGACCAGCCCCAACTGCTCGTCGGAGGTCAGATCGTCGGCGATCAGCAGCGCCGGCTCTTTCTGGTTGTCGGCGGTGGCCGGCTCGGGAGCGCCGGCCGCGCCGGCCGGTCCGGCCAGCACCAGAAACGCCGACAGCACACCGGCCAGCGCCGGCCAGCGGCGCATCGGCATTCGCGTGCTGAGGCCGCGCCCGGCGGCGATGACGGAAGGAACTGGCATGGCCGCACCTTTGGTCAAGGCCGCCCCGGCTGTCAACGCCTCTCGCGCCGGCCGGGGCCGGCGCCCGGCGGAACCCCGGCTTAGGAAAACGCCTTGAACGCGATCATCGTAAAAGTATCGCGAACGCCATCCAGGGTCTGGATATGGTCGATCACAAACCGGCCAATGTCGGCATCGTTATCTAGGTAGCATTTCATCAAAAGATCGTGCTGTCCGGAAATAGAATGTACTTCCGAAACCGGCTCGATCTGCTGAACCGCCTCGTCGGCCACCTGATAAGCCTTACCAAGCTCGCATTTGACCAGCACGAAAATTGTCTGCATCGGCCTAGTCCTCCGCGCCAAGCGGCTCCGGGTCGGGGCGCGGGCGCACCGCCCGCATCAGGAACGCCGGCATGTGATCGCCAAAGCCCACCACCGAACGGTCGTCATCTTCGTCGAAGCGGCGCCGGCGCCGCTGATCGGGCTCCGAACGCACCGAAGGGTCCGGCCGCCGGCCACCACCGCCACTGGCCAACCGGCCGCCGGTCAGCGACTCGCGCACCGGCGGTTCGACCGGACGCACCCGCAACAACTCGGCTTCCGGCACCACTTCCGGCCCGGGAAGCCGTTCGCGCTCGGGCGGACGCGGCTCCCGCGCCTCCCGACTCCGGCCCCTGTCACCACCACGGTCGCCGCGGTCACCGCGGTCGCGGCCCCGACCGCGATCCCGCCCGGCGCGCTCGCGCGGCGGCGACTCGTCGGCCGTCGGCTCGGAGGCCTCGAAGCCCTCGAGGGCGACACAAGGAACGTCCTTCTTGATCAGGCGGTTGATGCTGGCCAGCATCTTGCCGTCTTCGGAGGTCGCGAGCATGAAGGCCCGGCCCGACCGCCCGGCGCGGCCGGTGCGGCCGATGCGATGGACGTAGTCCTCGGAATTGATCGGCACGTCGAAATTGAAAACGTGGCTAAGGCCGGCAATGTCGAGACCGCGCGCGGCGACATCGCTGCACACCAGGAGCGCGATCTTGCCGGCCTTGAAATGCTCCAGCGTCTCGGTGCGCTTGCTCTGGGGCAGATCGCCGTGAAGGGCGCCGACATTGAAGCCGTGTTTTTCCAGCGAACGATAGAGAATCGTGACGTCCCGCTTGCGGTTGCAGAATATCAGGGCGTTCTTGACGTCTTCGGTGCGCAGCAGATGGCGCAGCACCTTGCGCTTATCGTCGCGCTGAACCATTACCAGATTCTGCTCGACCGTCTCGGCCGGAGAAGCCGGCGGCGCCACCGTGACTTCCTTGGGATTGATCAGGAACGCTTCGGCCAGACGACGAATCTCGGGCGGCATGGTCGCCGAGAAGAACAGGGTCTGGCGCAGGCGCGGCAGCAACGAGACGATGCGCTCAATGTCGGGGATGAACCCCATATCGAGCATGCGATCGGCTTCGTCGATGACGAACACCTTGATATCGTTGAGCATGATGTTGCCGCGATCGAACAGGTCCATCATGCGGCCCGGGGTCGCGATCAGCACGTCGACGCCGCGATCGAGCTTGCGCACCTGTTCGCCGAACGCCTCGCCGCCAATCAGCAGCGCCATATTCAGTTTGTTGTATTTGCCGTAGGTCTCGAAATTCTCCGCAACCTGCGCCGCCAGTTCGCGGGTCGGTTCCAGGATCAGCGATCGCGGCATGCGGGCCCGCGCCCGTCCCGAGGCCAGAATGTCGATCATGGGCAAGGTGAAGGAGGCGGTCTTGCCGGTGCCGGTCTGGGCGCATCCCAGAATGTCGCGACCTTGCAATACCAGGGGAATAGCTTGTTCCTGAATGGGTGTCGGCTGCGTATAGCCGGCATCCTCGACCGCTTTCAGGACATCCGGTCCGAGCCCAAGGTCTGAAAAACTCATCCTGTCTTTTTCTAATGAGAGAAGCGGCGACGGCCGCGCTCCGAACCCTCCGCACCCGCGAAGACCGGCCAGCCCGTATCGCCTATTGATCGGGAGGGGAGCATAGAAAGCTGGGGCCGTCTGTCAAGGTTCTTCGACGCAGGGCAGGACACCGGCGGGACCGGCTGGCGCAATTCCGCCGCCAAAACATGTGACAAGCGGCGACTCGACGCCTACCATGGTGACACTCGCCACGGCGGTTCATGGACGGTCCCGGATGCTGCTTTCGGTCAAACGCTCGACTCTGCTGATCATCGACCTGCAGGAACGACTGGCGCCCGCGGTGCACGACCTCAAGCGCGTGCTCGCCAACGTCAAGATTCTGCTGGCCGCTGCCCGCACCCTCGAGGTGCCGGTGCTGGCCTCCGAGCAGTACCCCAAGGGGCTGGGGCCGACCCTGCCCGAAATCGCGGCTTTGCTGGCAACCGGCGGCGCTCCCCAGCCTGTGATTGAAAAAACCCATTTTTCCTGTCTGGCAGAGCCCGGCTTCGCCGAGTTTCTGGCCCCGGCGCCGCGCGATCAGATCGTGATCGCCGGGATCGAAGCCCATGTCTGCGTGCTCCAGACCGCGCTCGACTTCAAGGCCATGGACCGCGACGTCTTCGTGGTCGCCGACGCCTGCTCGTCGCGCAGCCAGGCCAACGCCGACCTCGCCTTCGAGCGCATGCGCCGCAACGACATCGACGTCGTCAGCACCGAGATGGTGGTCTTCGAGTGGCTGCATCAGGCCGGCTCCCCGGCCTTCAAAAGCCTCAGCGCCCTGGTCCGCTGAGATGAGCGAAAGCGCCGAAGCCGATCGCCTGCCCCTGCTGTTCCTGCCCGGCCTGCTGTGCGACCGGGCTTTGTGGGAGAATCAGGTCCGCCATCTCGCCGATGTCGCCGAGTCGGAGGTCATGGACCTGACCCAGGCCGACACCGTCGAGGCCCTGGCCACCCGGGTGCTGGCCACGGCGCCGCCCCGCTTCGCCCTCGCCGCGCTCTCGATGGGCGGCTATGTCGCGATGGAAATCCTGCGCCGCAGCCCCGAACGGGTGATCAAGCTGGCCCTGATCGATACCACCGCCCGTCCCGACAGCCCCGAGCAGCTGTCGCGCCGCCGCGGCCTGATCGGCCTCGCCCGCTCGGGCAAGTTCCGCGGCGTCACCCCCCGGTTGCTGCCGCTGCTGATCCATCCCGACCGTCAGGCCGATCACGATCTGACCACCACGATCATGGTCATGGCCGAACGGGTCGGCCAGGAGGCCTTCATCCGGCAGCAGACCGCGATCATGGGCCGTCCGGACGCCCGGCCGGGCCTCGGCGCCGTCACCTGCCCGGCCCTGGTGATCGGCGGCCGCGAAGACGCCCTGACCCCGCCGGCCCTGCTCGCCGAAATTGCCGCTCTCATCCCGGGCGCCCGCCACGTGATCATCGAGGATTGCGGCCATCTGCCACCGCTGGAACGCCCTCACGCCCTTTCGGCCCTGCTGCGCCAGTGGCTGATCTATGGCTGAGACCAGCCGGCGGGCCGCGGCATGAAACGCCCGGTCGCCGATTTCCCCTCCCGGCACAAAAGGCCCCCATGGACAGCACCGCCCGCAGCGTCACTCCCGAGGACATGACCCGACTGTGCCAGGGCACCCTGCCCGGCCTCTTTGGCATCACGGTCACGGCGCTGGCGCCGCGCAAGGTGACCACCAGCCTGGTCGTCCGGCCCGAGTTCCTGGCTCCCAACCGCTTCCTTCATGCCGGAACCCTGGTCACCCTGGCCGATACCACCTGTGGCATCGGCACCATCGTGGCGCTGGGCGACTCGGGAGACTCGTTCACCACCGTCGAACTCAAGACCAACTTCCTCGGCACGGTGCGCGAGGGTACGCTGACCTGCGTGGCCACCGCCCAGCATCTCGGCCGCGCCACCCAGATCTGGGACGCCGAGGTCAGCGCCGCCGCCACTGGCAAGCGCCTCGCCCTCTTCCGCTGCACCCAGATGATCCTAGCCCGCTGACCTCTTGCCGCCGCCGATCCGGGGCTCCTCGCCCCGGAGCAGGCGGCGGATGTTGGCCTCATGGCGGATAAAGATCAGCCCGGCGATGAACAGCGCCGCCACCGCCAGCGGCCCGCCGGCCAGCGCCCAGGCGAGCAGCGGCGCCAGCCCGGCGGCGACCAGCGCCGCCAGTGACGAAATACGAAAGACATACGCGGTCAGCAGCCAGACCAGCGCCACCGAAAGACCGACCGGCCAGGCCGCCGCCAGCAGAATGCCGAGCGCGGTGGCCACGCCCTTGCCGCCCTTGAAGCCGAGCCAGACCGGAAAGGAATGGCCGAGCATCGCCCCGGCCGCCGCCGCCAGCGCCGGCGCTTCGCCCAGCAGCAGCCCGGCCAGCAGCACCGCCGCCGCACCCTTGCCGCCGTCGAGCAGCAGGGTTGCCGCCGCCAGCGCCTTGTTGCCGGTGCGCAGGACATTGGTGGCGCCGATGTTGCCCGAGCCGATGCTCCGGATGTCGCCGAGCCCTGCCAGCCAGGTCAGCAGCAGGCCGAAGGGAATCGAGCCCAGGAGATAGCCAGCCGCCGCGGCAAGCAAAACTGTCGTGAGTATGTCGGTCGGCATACATCAATCCTCCCGCACGAACACGGTCCGGCCGTCGACGATGGTGCGCACCGCCCGCCCGGTCACCGGCATCTCGTCGAAGGGCGAGTTCTTGGACTTCGAGAGAAAGGCCTCGGCGTCGACCACCCAGGGCCGGTCGAGGTCGAAGACCACGAGGTCGGCCGGGCCGCCGGTCTGAAGCCGCCCGACCCCGCTGGGCAGCCGCAGCAGGTCGGCCGGCCGGCAGGTCAGCGCCCGCAGCGCCACCATCAGCGGCACCTGCCGCTTGTGCACCAGCCCGAGGGTCAGCGGCAGCAGGGTCTCCAGCCCGATCACCCCGAACGCCGCCGCCGCGAACGGCACCCGCTTGCTGTCGGCGTCGTGGGGTGCGTGATCGCTGGCGATGGCGTCAATGGTGCCGTCGGCCAGCCCCTCGACGATCGCCCGCCGGTCCATCTCGCCGCGCAGCGGTGGCGACACCTTGGCAAAGGTCCGGTAGTCGCCGACATCGGTCTCGGTGAGCGCGAAATAGTGGGGCGCGGTGTCGCAGGTCACGCGCACGCCCCGGGCCTTGGCCCGCCGGATCACCTCGACCGATTCGCGGGTCGAGACGTGGGCGACGTGATAGCGGGCGCCGCTGGCCTCGACCAGCCTGAGATCCCGCTCGATCATCAGAACCTCGGCCAGCGGCGAAATGCCCGAGAGCCCAAGCCGGGTCGCGATCTCACCCCGGTTCATCATGCCGCCGGCGGCCAGCGACGGCTCCTCGGGGTGCTGCACCACCAGCAGATCGAAGGTCGTGGAATAGCTGAGCGCCCGCTGCATCACCTTGGCGTCGGCCACCGCCCGGGTGCCATCGGTGAAGGCCACCGCGCCGGCCTCGGAGAGCAGGCCCATCTCGGTCAGCTCGCGGCCCTCCAGGCGCCGGGTCAGCGCCGCCTGGGCGAAGATCTTGACCAGCCGGACCTCGCGGGCACGCCGGGCGATGAACTCGATCGACGACACGCTGTCGAGCGGCGGGTCGCTGTTGGGCAGGCACGCGAGCGCGGTGACGCCGCCGGCCGCCGCGGCCTGACTGGCGGTGAGGATAGTTTCCTTGTGCTCGGCGCCAGGCTCGCCCACCGACACCCGCATGTCGACCAGCCCCGGGGCAAGGCAGAGGCCGGCGAGATCGACCTGCTCGATCCCTTCGGGCACACCACCCGGAAACAGCCCCGGCCCGAAGGCGGCGATTCGGGTGTCCTCGGTCAGCAGAGCCCCCGGCTGATCCAGCCCGCTCGCCGGATCCAGCAGCCGGGCGTTGAGATAAGCGACACGGCGAGTCATCGGCGATCCCCGGCGAAAGTCAGTACCGGCAAGGGTTATAGGCCGGGCCGGCGCGGCGGGCAATGGCCCCGGCACGATCCCCTTACCGACCGGTCCTTAAGGGTTTTTTTTCGCCACTCGCCTGCGTTCGAGGCTGGCAGCAGGGAGGGAACATAAGGAATAATCACTCCCGGAGTCTCCGGGTGGACAGGATTCTTAGGCGCCTTTCCCGCCCGGAAAGTTCCCGACCGGAGAGATACGATCCGCGGCCTTTCGGATGAAGCCGCCGGCAAGAGAAGGGGGTACCTGGATGGCTGACGGAACCGACCCGTTTTCCGGCCGAGGCACCCCGCCGCGCCGCGGCGAACCGCTGCGGGCCGAGGTCCCGACGGTTGAGGTCCCGGCGGTTGAGGTCAAGGTCGCCGACACCCCGACCGGCTTCCGCCTGCCCGACCTCGGCATCGCCACCAGCCTCGGCCAGCTGACGGTGTCGCTCTTTCGCAGCAAAACGGCGACCGCCGCCCAAGCCGCCGCGCCGGCCCAGAGCCCAAGCCCCCAGGGCCGGCTGATCTTCGCCATCGACGCCACCGCCAGCCGCGAGCGGACCTGGGACCAAGCCTGCCATATCCAGGCCGAGATGTTCGACGCGGTGGCGAAACTGGGCCGGCTCGATGTCCAGTTGGTCCACTTCCGCGGCCTTTGCGACTTCGGGGCCAGCCCATGGTACCAGAACGCCGAGGCGCTCTCCAAACGCATGACCGCAGTCCACTGCCTGTCCGGCCAGACCCAGCTGCGCCGGGTGCTTGCCCATGCCCTGAGGGAGACCAGACAGCGGCGGGTCAACGCCGTGATCTATGTCGGCGACGCGGTTGAAGAGGATCTGGCGCCGCTGCTGACCCTGGCCGGCGAACTCGGCATGCTTGGCACGCCGGTGTTCGTCTTCCACGAGGCCGCGGAGGAAACCGGCAGCGCCGAGGACGAGAAGGTCGGCCCCCAGGTCGAGGCCTGCCTGCGCCAGATCGCCCGGCTGTCGGGCGGCGCCTACTGTCCGTTCGACATCGCCAGCGCCGGCCAGCTGCGCGGCCTGCTGCGCGCGGTCGCGCTCTATGCCGTGGCCGGACGGCTGGCCCTGCCTGACCTCCGCGCCAACCGGGCGCGCGCCACCGAGGGAGGGCGGATCGAGTCCCTTCTCGAAACACTTTACCAGCAGATGAACTGGCGCCCCGGCCGTTAGAAGGCAGCATCTCCCTTGTCTGAAACCGCAATCATCGCGCCCTATGTGGCGATCGTGCTCGGCGGCTCGGCCCGTCTGCTGGTGCGCGGTTTCGTGCAGGGCGATGTCTTTGCGCTCTTCAAGGGCGTGGCCGTGCTCGGCCTCGGACTCTGCGTCTTCATCATTGCCGCCCTCTTCGTCAACGGCCATACCGCCGGTGCCATCGCCGCCAGCGCGGTGATCGGCCCGATGACCCTCGGCGGTTTTCTGATCTGGCACTTCGTGCTGCGCCGCGAGCGCCCGGCCGCGCCGGCCGCGAAGGCCGCGGCCGGCGTCCCGCCGCCGGCCGCGAAGGCGCCGCTCAAGACCGGACGGCTGGCCGGCCGGCTGCTGAGGCTGATCGGAATCAGCCTCGTCGCGATCCCCGGCATCGTCTTTGCAGCCCGCCTGATCGCCGACCATCACCTGATCGCCGGCCTCGGCATCGCGATGATCGTGATCCTGATGATCGCGGGCGGCCTGACCGTGCTCCACATCATCGCCATGGTCGAGCGCGAGCGCAAGGAGCGGCTCCGGCGCCACGCCGAGCCGACCCCGACCCCGACCCGTGCGACCGCCGCCCCCAGCCGGGCCGGCGGCGACAGCCCCGGCCGGAGCGACGCCGAAGACCCGCCCCGGCCCCGCCGCTCCCAGGTCGAAACCCGCTTCGTGCGCATGACCCTCGATCACGGCTCGGGCACGATGGCCGGCGAGATCATCACCGGCCCCGAACGCGGGCAGACCCTGGCCGCGCTGCCCCTTGAGCGCCTGCTCGAGCTGCTGGAGGGCTGGCGCCAGGAGGACCCGACCACGGCGGTGGTCATCGAGTCGTGGCTCGACCGCACCAGCCCGGACTGGCGCGAGCGCCGTCAGCGCTCCGGCGGCGACGGCCCGAGCCTCAGCCGCGAGGACGCCACGGCCATTCTCGGCCTGCCCGCCGACGCCACCTTGGGCGCGATCAAGGAAGCCCACCGCCGGCTGATGGCCCGGGTCCATCCCGACCAGGGGGGCTCGACCTGGCTGGCCTCCAAAGTCAATGAAGCCCGTGACGCCCTGCTGGAGGGTTGAAGCGCGGGCGGCGCCCGGTCCACACTGCGCCGGTGTCCCGGTTCCGGAGCGTCGCCCGTGTCCCCTGCCCCCCCCAGTTTCACGCTGGCGCCCGTGCTGGCCCTGGCCCTGGCCGCCTGCACCGCCCCGGACTGCGCGCCGGGCACGACCCCCGGCATCGTCACCACGCTGTTCTTCGGCCTGTCGCGGCAGAACCAGCCCGACGTTCCCGAGGCGGCATGGCGGGATTTCCTGGAGCGCGACCTGCTCGGACAGTTGCCCGGCGCCACCGTGGTCGAGGGCCTCGGCGCCGTTCGCGAGCCCGGAAAAGCCCCGGTCACCGAGCGCAGCCGGGTGGTGACGATCGGCCACCGCGGCAACCCGGAGCAGCGGCAGGCCCTGGCCGAAGCGATCGGGCGCTACCGGTCCCGGTTCGACCAATGGGGAGTCGGCCGCGCCGATGTCGGGGCCTGCACGAATTTTGATTAGGATCACCCTTGCGCCCGCGCCGGGGATTTGCTATCTCCGGCCACCCAAGTGGACGCCGGAAAAAATGCGGTCGTGGCGGAACTGGTAGACGCGCAGCGTTGAGGTCGCTGTGGGAGAGATCCCGTGGAAGTTCGAGTCTTCTCGACCGCACCACTTTTTCTTGTTTTTCTTGTTGAATTAGGCAGGTCGCCCGGCGAGGATGGCGCCGGACTCTCAGTTCCCGACCGGAAGCCATCATGACCAAGAGCCTGTCCCAGAGCGCGCTCGACTATCACCGTCAATACCCCCCCGGAAAAATCGAGGTCGTCCCGACCAAGCCGCTGGCCAACCAGCGCGACTTGGCGCTGGCCTATTCTCCGGGGGTTGCCGCCGCCTGCGAGGCGATCGTCGCCGATCCCCGTGAGGCCGCCACCCTGACCGCCCGGGCCAATCTGGTCGCGGTGCTGACCAACGGCACCGCGGTGCTCGGCCTCGGCGCGATCGGGCCGCTGGCGGCCAAGCCGGTGATGGAGGGCAAAGGGGTGCTCTTCAAGAAGTTCGCCGGCATCGACGTCTTCGACATCGAGGTCAATGAGACCGATGTCGACAAGCTGGTCGACATCGTCGCCTCTCTGGAGCCGACCTTCGGCGGCATCAATCTCGAGGACATCAAGGCCCCCGAGTGCTTCGAGGTCGAAGCGCGACTCCGCGCCCGGATGAAAATCCCGGTCTTTCACGACGATCAGCACGGCACCGCGATCATCGTCGCCGCCGCGGTGATCAACGGCCTCCGGGTCCAGGGCAAGGACATCAAGACAGTCAAGCTGGTTTCGTCGGGTGCCGGCGCCGCCGCGCTGGCCTGCCTCGACCTCCTGGTCGATCTGGTCGGGATTCCGCTCGAAAACATCACCGTCACCGATATCGCCGGCGTGGTCTATGAGGGCCGGGTCGAACTGATGGACGCCCGCAAGGCCCGCTACGCCAAGCCGACCAGCGCCCGCACCCTGACCGATGCAATCGAGAACGCCGACATCTTCCTTGGCCTGTCCGCCGCCGGGGTGCTGAAACCGGGCATGGTGGCGCTGATGGCCGCCAAACCGCTGATTCTGGCGCTGGCCAATCCGACGCCGGAAATTCTGCCCGACGAGGTCCGGCGGGTGCGCGACGACGCGGTGATCGCGACCGGCCGCTCTGACTTTCACAATCAGGTCAACAACGTGCTCTGCTTCCCCTTCATCTTCCGGGGCGCGCTCGACGTCGGCGCGACCACGATCAATGAAGAGATGAAGAAGGCGGCGGTGCAGGCGATCGCCGAACTGGCCCACGCCGAGGCCAGCGACGTGGTCGCGGCGGCCTATGGCGACGCGCCCCTGAAATTCGGCCCCGACTACATCATTCCCAAGCCCTTCGATCCCCGGCTGATCGTGGCCATCGCACCCGCGGTGGCGCGGGCGGCGATGGACAGCGGCGTGGCCACCCGGCCGATCACCGATTTCGACCTCTACCGGGAGCGCCTCAGCCAGTTCGTCTACCGCTCCGGCCAGACCATGCGGCCGCTGTTCTCACGTGCCAAACAGGATGTCCAGCGCGTCGCCTACGCCGAGGGCGAGGATCCGCGGGTGCTCCAGGCGGTGCAGGTGGTGGTCGACGAAGGGCTGGCGCGGCCGATCCTGATCGGCCGGCGCGATGTCGTCCAGAAGCGCATCGCCCACCATGGCCTGCGCCTCGCCGTCGGCACCGATTTCGATCTGGTGGATCCCGAGAATGATTCGCGCTATAAGGAATACTGGACGCTCTATCACAATCTGATGGAGCGGCGGGGCGTCACCCCCTCGGCGGCCCAGACCGTGGTCCGCACCAACACCACGGTGATCGCGGCGCTGATGCTGCTGCGCAATGAGGTCGACGCCATGCTGGCCGGGGCGGTCGGCAACGCCGCCGGCCATCTCAAGGACACCATCAACATTCTCGGCCTGCAACCGGGGGTGAGCAACGCCTCGGCGATGAGCACCCTCATTCTGCGGCGGGGCACGATCTTCCTCTGCGACACCCGGGTCAACCCCGACCCGACCGCCGAACAGGTCGCCGAGATGACGATCCTGGCCGCGGCGGCGGTGAAGCGGTTCCTGATCCAGCCCAAGATCGCGCTGCTCTCGCATTCCAACTTCGGCAGCCAGAGCACGCCGGGCGCGATCAAGATGCGTCAGGCGCTCGAACTGATCCTGCGGCGCGCCCCCGACCTCGAGGTCGAAGGCGAAATGCAGGCCAACGTCGCCCTCACCGACGACGTCCGCCAGCGGCTGTTCCCCAACTCGCGCCTGAAGGGCGAGGCCAACCTCCTGGTGATGCCGACTCTCGACGCCGCCCACATCGCGCTCAACCTCGCGCGCTCGGTCACCGACTGCCTGCTGGTCGGGCCGATCCTGCTCGGTGCGGCGCGGCCGGCCCATATCCTCAGCCAGTCCTCCAGCGTCCGCGGCATCGTCAACATGACGGCGGTGGCGGCGGTGGATGCCCAGGCCCATGCCGAGACGGCGCCGCCGCGGCTGATCTGAGCCGCCGGCGGACGCACTCGAGTCGCCCCTGGTCCGGCCACCCGGCCGGACCAGGGGCGCGGCAAGGAGTCGCGGTGCGACGGCAAAAGAGGTTTCCTAGATCGTGGGGTTTGATTTACTATTTATCGAAACGCGCAGGAACCGGGCGTTTCAGCCCGCCCGGTATCCGAACGACAAGCCCGGAGACCGAAAAACCGTAACACGCCAGCCCACCTTTGCCGCTGCCTGAGGGTCCGGAGCAACGCCGGCCCCGGATCGTGTGCGGCTCAATAAATTAGTGGCTGGCATGTTGCCGCTCTTTGATTAATATGACGGCTTAGGTTTTGAAGTTCGCGGGACGTCACATGAAGACTGATTCAAGCCATAGGAGACGGCGGTGCATCAGCCCTACTACGAAAGCATCCTTCTGATTGAGAGGTTGCACCGGCACTTTCTCGAGGTCCTCAAGACCGAGTTGGACCGGCTGGGCATCCAGGACATCAATAACGTGCAGAGTCTGATTCTGTACAACATCGGTGAAGACGAAATGACCGTCGGCGAACTGACCGCCCGCGGCTACTACCTCGGCTCAAACGTCTCCTACAACGTCAAGAAAATGGTCGAAAACGGCTATCTCGGCCAGGAGCGCTCTCCCCACGACCGGCGCTCGGTCCGGGTCCGGCTGTCGGAGAAGGGTCTGGAGCTGCGCGAAAACATCCGGGTCATGTTCGAACGTCAGATCACCGCTCTCGACACCGCCGGCTTCAACAGCGAAGAACTGGCCCGCTGCAACGAAATTATGCATAAGCTCGAGCGGTTCTGGTCGGCCTCCCTCGAATACAGCGCCTTCCCCTCGGTTCTTCCCTCGCGCTCGGTCGCCTGACGGCAGGCCACCGGCTTCGCCCCTGCCCCGCCACCAGTGTCGGGGCGGGGTGACCCGCGGGTCCGCCGGGATCGCGGTGACCGGGTTGCCCGGCACCTGTTTTGCCCCTGGGCCAGGCCGACGCGACGTCCGGCCGCCTCAGTGCCAGCCCTGAAACCCACGTCGTGATCCTGTGGTAACTGACATTATGACGCAGTGCTCAGTGGCACGCTGCGTGACATGCTGAGGGCGGATTTCGGGATGGCAAGGATTTGAGGGCATGACTTGGTTTGTCATCATCGCTGCAATATCCTTGTCAATGATCAGCCTTTCCGAGTCCCGCGCCGATGGGAGACGAGACCTCTATGCGCAGAACGTCAGATGTGACAAGAGCGCGTTGACCTACTATAACGAAACGGAACAGCCAAAGAATACGGCAAACAGCCATCAGTCTTATGAAAGTTACTTTGAAAGCAACTACAAAGAATCAGAGGACCGTTGCGTCATATACATATCATCAATGATGCACAGGTACAGAGAAAACAAGGTAGTCTGGTCAAGCACACTTGTTTATGTTGACAACCGGATCGCATTCGGAACATTGATAAAATCTATCGACCTTGTTTCCAATAAGATTGATTATTTCAAATGCGATGTCGCTGGCGAGACATGTTCTTCGAAGGATGAGTTCATGGGGATGGCGAAGCCATATCTCGAAAACTGATCGGGGAGCTTGGCGTCAGGACCGGCGCGCTCCATGTCAGGCGCGGCGGCCGTCGGAGTCGGAACCGCGGTCCGTTCGGCCCGGATGAGGCTCCTGATCGTCTTCCCCGGCCGAAGCTCAGCCCCAATAATAAATCGGGCAGAGGCCGGCGCTGTGAAATCACCCCGGTGATCCCGCGCGCGGGGGAGACCGATAAAATATAAATAAACTAATACGAAATTTGCCGAGCAGGTCGGCCGTATCGATGTGGTGACTGCAAGCGGTGTCTCTGGTGGGTCTGTTGAGACCATGATGATCAGACTCCCGATTCCGGAGACGGGCATCGGCGTCTGAATTAATATAAATCCTTTGATCAGAAAAAAATCTGTGATATTATCATTGGACAAATAGTCTTTTTTGGGTCCGGCGGCCCTCCAGGATACCGGACTCCGTGAACGCGGTGCGCCGTCGTGGTCACAATCGGGTGGCAAGCCATGGTGGGGGTGGTTCCCGCCAGACGCTGGTTTGGGA